>ULQL01023211.1_pt1 | contig 13641 bp, 8 predicted proteins | sample 1954411 | NCBI WGS metagenome assembly ULQL01 (sample SAMEA4835654, study PRJEB28245) | human gut metagenome | biome: gut microbiome; material: fecal sample | place: Denmark | collected 2008 | reverse complement strand
GAGCGTCTTGCCGTTCGACATTCTGAAATGGCCGATGTTATCGATTGCCATGGCGATGCGCTCAGGATAGGCTAGGGCAATCAGTCTGCCCACCTCCTCTGCATCCACCGGCTCATTGTCTTCCTTTACCTTGAGCATCCTTCGGTATTCCTGGGCTATCTGGGCGATGCGAGCCCATCTGCCCAGACTGTTTTTCTGTCGCTGGGAGCGGAGGATGGAGAGGCGTAGCGCCATATCCGAATCCTCTGCGTCGCTCATCGGGTCTTTCTCTTCCAGCAGGGCGGCAACGTCGCAGGCTAGAGCTTTGAGCGCAGAAGATTCTGAACTCATCATCATCTTGGCGATGCGCGGATGGCAAGGCAATGTTGCCATCTTCCTGCCCAATGGGGTGATGCTGCCATCCGGTTCTATCGCTTCAAGAGAAAGAAGCAATTCCTTGGCATTGAGTATGTTACTGCTTGGTGGTGGAGTAAGCCAGAGCAGCGACTGGGGATTGTTCTCGCCAAAGGCTGCAATGTCGAGCACCATCGACGTAAGGTCGGCTTCCTCTATTTCCGGTCGGCGCTGGTCTTCCATCAGATGTTCCGAGGTCTGAGTCCACAACCGGTAGCAGATTCCTTCAGCCACTCGTCCGGCTCGTCCTTTTCTCTGGGTTGCCATATTCTTGCTGATGGTAACGGTTTCCAGGTGGCTCAATCCCGTTCGGGCGTCGTAAACCAGTTTTCGGCAAAGTCCGGAATCCACCACGATCCTCACGCCTTCGATGGTAAGTGAGGTTTCTGCGATAGGTGTGGCGAGCACGATTTTCCTTTCTCCCTCACGGGATAGTGCGATGGCGAGGCGCTGCTTCTCGGGTGGGAGATTGCCGTAGAGAGGATAAACCTGCGGAACGGAAAGTTTAGCTGAAGCAGATGATGCAGCTGCAGCCCTGCTGAGGCTTGCATCCAATATCTCCTTGCATTTCAGAATCTCCGACTGTCCCGGAAGGAAAGCCAGAATATCTCCCTCGTGCTTATCGGCTGCCTTGAGGATGGTAGCCGCCACCTCTTTATATATATCGTATCGCGCAATATCGGTCTCAGAATAAATGGTCTCTACGGGGAACATCCGTCCTTCGCTCTCTATCAATGGTGCCTGAAGAGCCTCGCAGATGGCGGAAGCATCGATGGTTGCCGACATGATGATGATTTTCAAATCTGGTCGGATGATTTCCTGTGCCTGTCGGGTGAGGGCAAGCGCCAGGTCGGAGTTGATGCTTCGCTCGTGAAACTCATCGAAGATGACGGCGCTCACTCCTTCGAGCGTGGCATCATGGATGAGCATTCGGGTAAGGATTCCCTCGGTGAGCACCTCGATGCGGGTTTCTGAAGAAACCTTGTTCTCGAAGCGTACCCGGTAACCTACGGTCTTGCCCACGGGGTCGCCCAAGATGCTTGCCATTCGTTCAGCTATCTGACGGGCAGCAAGGCGGCGTGGTTCCAGCATCAGAATCTTTCCCTGTGGGGTGGCTCCGAGGAGGGTGAGTGGGAGTATGGTGGATTTTCCTGCTCCCGGTGGAGCGGTAACAACAAGGTTTGCCGACTCCTTCAGGGTGCTGTTGATGGCGTCGGCTATCTGGAAGGCAGGAAGAAGACCTGCCTGCTGTTTGATTCTATCGTAATTCATACTGCAAAGATACACATTATTTTTGTGATGGGCAAATGATTAGAAAGGTAATGCATGAGAATGGTGAATCTTGTAGATTTTTTCCCTTATCTGGTTCCATTTGGCTAGGACCAGGTAGCCAGATACGACTGCCAGATAGAGAAGCATCAACTGAAGGAGCGACAGATGGAGATGGTCTATGCTGGCGCCCGGTAACAAGCTGGTAAGCCTAAAGGCGGTGTTAGTGGCCTGGGTAATGCTGGCAAGTACTGCTGCTACATGTTGCATCAGCCAGATGCCGACGGTGGCAAGGCTGGAAATGTAGGTAAGGGGAGAAAGCAGCAGGAGCAGGGCACAAAGATAGAGGATGAGGGTGGCTGCCGGGATGGCGATGAAGCTGGTGAGCAGGGAGTAGCAGGATATTCTGCCGAAATAATAGACAATGAGCGGAAGCGTACCTATCTGTGCCGCCAGGGATACGCTGAATAGTCCCCAGAGGCAACGGATGATCTTGCCGTGGGATTTGAGCAGGCCGAAGAGTGGGGGATAGAATATGAGGATGGAAGCCACGGCGAGAAAGGACATCTGGAAACTGATGTCGAAAAGATGGAAGGGATTCAGAAACAGCATGATGACATAGGCTAGCGCCAGGGTGTTGAGCGAAAGGTCGGGGCGCAGGGCTAGCAGGCAGAAACTGTAGATGCTGAGCATGGAGGCTGATCTGACGGCACTAGGGGAAAAGCCGATAAAAACGACATACGCCCATACGGCAACGAGGGACAGGGCAATGGTGGGTCTGGAATGGCGCTTTCCGCCCAGAAGAATCACGAAGAGCTGGAAGATTATGCCTATGTGCAAGCCGCTAACTGCCAGTATATGACTTGTGCCGGAGATGGAAAAGCTCTCCTTGGTTTCCCGGTCGAGTGAACCTTTATCGCCCATCGCCATCGCAGAAATCACTGCGAAATCCTGTCCGTCGATATGATAAGTATGCAGCTGCTGTTCCAGCTGCTGGCGGAAGGAACGGCTTGCCAGGATGGTGCGGTCGATGGGGGAGAGTGACTGGTAGGTCATGATGCTGCCAGGTGCTTTCGTCTTATCGATATGATGGGAGGTGATGAAACCGCCCAGACAGAACAGGCAGAGCGACAGAAGGAAGCTCTGAAGAAGGACCAGCTGCTTGATTTTTCTGAAGAAGAGCCGGAAAAGCTGACGGTTTTCATTGAGTACATAGCAGTTGCCGGCTAAGGCTATGGCAATGATGGCTGCAATGAGCCAATAGCGCGTGGAGAAGTAATCATAGCTGTATCTGGCTGTGATGATGCTGAGTGATAGTATGAGGCTGAAGAACATCAGCGGAGTGACTGGGAGTCTTTTATTTCTGTCCATTTTAGCCGTGTTTTCAGGTTCGTTTAAAAAAGAGAAGCCCGACAAAAGGTTGGGATAGTCCAACTCTCTTATCGGGCTTCTCATATATATAATAATGTATAAGCCTGCCAGGAAGCAGGAATATATCATTTCGGGAGATTACTCTCTCTTGAGATTATTCTCTCTTGAGATTATTTGCCGAATCCGAAGATACGCTTGATGAATTTCTTCACAGGATTATCGTTCTTCTGTGGATTGACAACAGGAGCGTACTTGCGAGGACCGGAATTCTCAGAACCCTTCTTCTGCTGGTTCTGAGGAGCAGCGCCCTGTCGCTTCTGCTGGTTCTGCTGGGCGCCACCCTGCTTCTTCTGGGCTACGCCTCTGCCTCGGCCATTGCTTCCAGGACGAACATTGTTCTCATTACCTGGGCGCTGGTTGCCGTTAGACTGCTGATTGCCCTGCTGGTTGCCGTTCTCGTTGTTGCGCTGCTTATTGTTGCGGCGCTTGTTGTTATTACGATTCTTCTGCTCGCCGTTGCGCTGCTCAGCGTTTCTCTGTTCATTGTTCTTGAACTCGCCATTCTTCTGTGCACCATTTTCTCCATTGTTCTGAGGAGTCTTTTCCTGACGCTCGTTTGGCTTGTTTGGCTTGCGCTTGTGTGAAGTCTGGTCGCGGTCTTTCTGTCTGCGGCTCTTGGCGCTGGTCTTGCTCTTGCCCTCGCCCTCGCCGTTGCTGTTATTGTTGCCGCCGCGGTTGCCGTTGCGGTTGTTTCCGCCCTGCTTTCCGCCCTTGCCCTTTCGACCATTGTTGCGTTTTGAAGGCTTGTTGAGCTTGATGTATTCAGGGCCTTCGCCGCAATCTTCCGGCAGAGGCATCTTCTCTACCACCTTCTCCAGGAATTTCTCGATCTGCTGGAACCAGTACTGGTCTTCCTCGTTGACGAAGGTGATGGCTCTACCATCGCGGTTGGCACGGGCTGTACGGCCGATGCGGTGAACATAATCCTCAGTATCGTGAGGAACGTCATAATTGATGACCATCTCGATATCATCAATATCGATTCCACGAGCCACGATATCCGTAGCAACCAGTACGTCGAACTGACCGCTCTTGAACTTGAACATCACATCATCGCGCTCTGCCTGCTCCAGGTCGGAGTGCATTGCACCGCAGTTGATGCCGATCTGCTGAAGGGCAGCAGCCAGCTGCTTTACCTTCATCTTGCTGCCGCTGAACACGATGACGCGCTTCATATCGCCAGCCTTGAAGATATCCTTGATGATGGTCATCTTCTGGGTCTCGTAACAAACGTAAGCCTCCTGCTTGATCTTCTCGGCAGGCTTGCTTACGGCAAGCTTGATCTCTACAGGATTCTTGAGCAGGGCCTTGGCAAGTTCCTCAATTTTCTCAGGCATGGTGGCTGAGAACATGATGGTCTGGCAGGTCTTTGGCAACTTGGAAGCGATGGTATTGATGTCTTCAGAGAAGCCCATGTCGAGCATGCGGTCGGCCTCATCGAGAATGAAGAAGCTTACCTTGCTCAGATCTACATTACCCAGGGAAATGTGGGTGATGAGGCGACCTGGAGTAGCAATCACGACATCAGCACCCATGCGGAGACTCTTCAGTTCCTGATCGTAGCGGTTGCCGTCGTTGCCGCCATAAACAGCCACGCTGCTCACATCCTGCAGGTAGTAGCCGAAGCCCTGCATGGCCTGGTCTATCTGCTGGGCCAACTCGCGGGTTGGCGACATGATGACGCAGTTGATGGCGTCTTTCGGATAGCCGCCATCGTCAAGCTTGCTCAATACTGGGAGCAGATAGGCTGCTGTCTTACCCGTTCCGGTCTGTGCCACGCCCAATACGTCGTGACCTTCCAATATCTCAGGGATACATTTTTCCTGTACAGGGGTGCAAGTGTCGAAGCGCATGTCGTATAATGCGTCGAGCACGTTGTCATTCAAATCTAATTCGTCGAAATACATTCTTTTCCTTTCTTTTGTTGACCATTGAGCCGGATGGATCTTCATCCGTTCCAATGGTCAAGGTTCTTTGTTTCAATGTTTAATTACCTTGGTGCCTTGCGGTAGCAGAAGTAGGCAACGAAGGCGAAGATGATGTTTGGCAACCAGGCGGCAAGTGCCGGAGGGAAGTTTGCCTGGATGGCAAAGGTTGCCGATACGGTTTGCAGCATAATGTAGCCGAAGCTCAGTGCAAGACCGATTCCCAAGGATAGGCCCATACCTCCCTTTCGCTTGCGCGATGAAAGCGAAACACCGATGATGGTGAGGATGAAGGAGGCAAACGAGGCGGCGATGCGCTTGTGGTATTCTACCTGATACTGCACCACATTGCCCGAACCGCGGTTGATCTGCTTGGAAATATACTCCTTCAGTTCCGGACTGGTGAAGGTTTCCTGCTGACCCTTGGAATAAACCAGGTCGGTAGGCTCCATCGTAATCAGCGTATCCTTCTGTGCTCCGCTGGTGATGTGCTCCTTCATACCTTTCAGCTGGCGCACCTTCCAGTTGCTCAGCTTCCAGTGGTATTTGCTGTCGGAGATCGTATCATACTGAATCTCCATCGCCGTAAGGTGGCTTACGAGTTTCTTCTCCTGGAACTTGTCGAGGCAGAATCCGTAACCCCGCTTCGAGTTGTTGTCGTAGTGCTGCATATAGGCAATTACGCCCTTATCTACCTGCAGCTGTACGTTTTCGGCAGAAGTATTCTTCTTCTTGTTCTTGTACATCGTCTCAAAGTTCTGGCGTACTACCGTGCCGTGTGGAATCACGTAGGCAGAGAGTACATAGCTCAAGGCTGAGAGCATGATGCAGGTGATGAGGTAAGGACGAAGGAGTCGCTTGAAGGAAACACCTGATGCCAGAATGGCGATGATTTCAGAGTTGCCTGCCAGCTTCGACGTGAAGAGGATGACCGCCACAAACACGAACAACGCACTGAAGAGGTTGGCGAAGTAAGGGATGAAGTTGGCATAATAATCGAAGATGATGGCCTTGGCTGGTGCATGATACTCCGTGAACTTCGCCAGGTTCTCATTGAAGTCGAACACGATGGAGATGGAGATGATCAGTGCAATCGAGAAGAAGTAGTAGCCTAAGAACTTCTTGATAATGTACCAGTCTAACCGCTTGATGTATCTCAGTGGGTTGAGATACCTGAGCACCCTGAGGAATCGCAGCTTGTGCCCGATCCAGCCTAGAATGCGGGCTATGCGCTGCAGGATGGCAATGAGCCAGCCGAAGCGAGATTCGAAGGCTCTGCCCATCTTGAGCAGTCTGCGATGTTTTCTGATGTATTTATAATCTTTCATCATTTAATGTAAAATATGTATAGGAGCATCCTATAAAGTTCAATGCTCAACGCTCAAGCTAGATTCGTCGGCTAAGTTGATCGATGATAGAGCGTTTCCACTCTACGAAGTCGCCCTGCTCGATATGGTGGCGTGCATCTGTAACGAGACGGAGATAGAACGACAGGTTGTGGATGCTGGCAATCTGCATGGCAAGGAGCTCCTGGGCCTTGAAGAGATGGTGCAGGTAGGCCTTGGTGGTAATCTGGTCGATGTCGCAGCCGTCTGGATCCACTGGACTGAAATCCATCTCCCACTTCTTGTTGCGCATGTTCATCGTACCATTATAGGTAAAGAGCATTGCATTGCGGCCGTTGCGGGTCGGCATTACGCAGTCGAACATATCGACACCGCGCTCGATGGCTTCGAGCAGGTTCTGAGGAGTTCCTACGCCCATCAGGTAGCGAGGCTTGTCCTTTGGAAGAATCTCATTCACCACCTCGATCATTTCGTACATCACCTCGGTAGGCTCGCCTACGGCAAGACCGCCGATGGCATTTCCGTCGGCTCCCTTGTCGGCAATGTACTTGGCTGCTTCGCGGCGCAGCTCTGGGAAAGTACAACCCTGGACGATAGGGAAGAGGCTCTGCTGATAACCGTAGAGAGGTTCTGTCTCGTCGAAGCGCTTGATGCAGCGGTCGAGCCAGCGCTGAGTCATCTCCAGACTCTTCTTCGCATACATGAAGTCGCTTTGTCCGGGAGGACACTCATCGAAAGCCATCATAATGTCGGCACCGATGATGCGTTCTGTATCCATCACGTTCTCTGGAGTGAAGAAATGCTTGCTGCCATCGATGTGGGAACGGAACTCGCAGCCCTCTTCTTTGAGCTTGCGGATTCCGGTAAGAGAGAATACCTGGAAGCCGCCACTGTCGGTGAGGATAGGACGGTCCCAGCCGTTGAACTTATGCAGTCCGCCTGCCGCCTTGATGACTTCGAGTCCCGGGCGCAGGTAGAGATGGTAGGTGTTTCCCAGGATGATCTGGGCCTTTACCTGCTGGCGCAATTCTTCGAAATGTACACCCTTTACGCTGCCCACAGTTCCCACAGGCATGAAGATCGGAGTCTTGATCTGTCCGTGGTCGGTGGTGATGATGCCGGTGCGAGCATCGCTTGCCTTATCTGTTACTTGTAGTTCAAATTTCATTTCTTTTCTTTTTTGTCATTTTCAGGAATGGTGAAGTCGATAGGGTGCTTTACCTTCTCGTCGGTGAGGGCAAACTCCCAGACATCTGCTACATCTTCTACATAATGGAATTCTACGCCCTTGAGATACTTTTCAGGAATGTCGAGGATGTTCTTCTTGTTTTCCTTGCAGATCACGATGTCGGTAATGCCGGCACGCTTGGCTGCCAGAATCTTCTCCTTGATGCCTCCCACTGGGAGTACCTTGCCGCGAAGGGTAATCTCGCCGGTCATGGCTATGTTCTTGCGAACCTTGCGCTGGGTGATGGCCGAAGCGATACTGGTGGCAATGGTAATACCTGCCGAAGGACCGTCTTTTGGCGTTGCTCCTTCAGGTACGTGGATATGGATGTTCCAGTTTTCAAAGATGCGGTAATCCACGCCCAGCAGGTCGATATGCGCCTTGATGTATTCCAGGGCGATGATAGCCGATTCCTTCATCACGTCTCCCAGGTTACCGGTCAGGGTAAGCTTGCCCTGTCTTCCCTTGCTCAGAGAGGTTTCGATAAAGAGAATCTCGCCGCCCACAGAGGTCCATGCAAGTCCTGTTACTACTCCTGCATAATCGTTGCCCTGATAGATGTCGCGGGTGAATGGGGCGGTGCCGAGAATCTCCTTCAGGTCTGATGCGGTGATGGATGGCTTCTCCAATTCCTTGGAATAGGCGAGCTTGTAGGCCATCTTGCGCAGTCCCTTGTTGATCTGTTTCTTGAGCTGGCGCACACCGCTTTCTCGGGTGTAGTGCTCGATGATGCCCTCGATGGCTGCCTTGTTGAAGCTTACCTTCGGGGTGAATTTGTCGAGACCTGTATTCTCCAATTCCTTCGGAATCAGGTGGCGCTTGGCAATCTCTATCTTCTCCTCCGTAATGTAGCCGCCTACTTCGATGAGCTCCATTCGGTCGAGCAAAGGACGTGGGATTGAGCTGATGTCATTGGCGGTTGCGATGAAGAGAACCTTAGAGAGATCGTAATCCACATCCAGGTAATTGTCGTGGAAGGTGTTGTTCTGCTCTGGGTCGAGTACTTCAAGCAAGGCTGATGCTGGATCACCCTGGTGGTTGTTGGCTGAAACCTTGTCTATCTCGTCGAGGATGAAGACAGGGTTGCTGCTGCCTGCCTTGAGGATGTTCTTGACAATGCGGCCAGGCATGGCTCCGATATAAGTGCGGCGGTGACCGCGAATCTCGGCTTCATCGTGCAGACCGCCCAGAGACATTCTCACGTATTTGCGCTTCATGGCCTTGGCAATGCTCTTGCCCAGACTGGTCTTGCCGACTCCCGGAGGACCATAGAGGCAGAGAATCGGACTCTGCATTCCACCCTTCAGGGATCTTACGGCAAGATATTCCAGAATGCGTTCCTTTACTTTCTCCATGCCGTAGTGGTCCTGGTTGAGAATCTTCTGGGCATGAGACAGGCTGAGGTCATCTTCGGTGTATTCGCCCCAAGGCAAATCTACCAGCGTCTGCAGATAGTTGAGCTGGATAGGGTAGTCTGGGCTCTGAGGATGGATGGTGTCGAGTTTGGCCAACTCTTTCTGAAAAACCTTCTGGGGTGCCTCGTTCCATTTCTTGGTCTTGGCTTTTTCGAGCAGCTCCTTCTTTTCCGGACTGCTTTCGCCTTCGCCCAGCTCTTCCTTGATGTTCTTGATCTGCTGCTTCAGGTAATATTCCTTCTGCTGCTCGTCGAGATCAAACTGAGTCTTGTTCCTGATTTCATTTTGCAGGTAGAGCAGTTTCTGCTCCTTGTGCAAGGCCTTGAGTGCCTCTATCAGTCGCTCTGACAGCTTCTCCTGTTCCAGCATCTTGATCTTGTCTTCTGCCGTAAAAGGCAGGGAGGTGCAGATGAAGTTGCATTTCACGAAGCGATTGGTAATCTCATTGATCGCATAGACAGCCTCGTTGGGAATGTTCTCATTGTACTGAATGAATTTGATAGATTCCTCGAAGAATGTTTGGGTCAATGCCTTGAACATAGGATCTTCGGCTTCCTTTTCGGTAGGCCAGGTTTCTGGCAGGCTTTCTACATCGGCAAGGTAGAATGGATCCTTATCTACAATCTTCTTCATCTTGCATCTGCCTAAACCCTGTACGATGATGGTTTTCTGATGCTCATCGTTTGGCATGTTGATGACTCTCATCAACTTGGCAAATGTTCCGGTTTCGTACAAATCTTCCTGATTAGGTGAGTCTATGTCCGCATGCTTCTGGCAAAAGATGCAGAATACTGTTTCTGGATTTTGCTCCAGCATGTTTGCCAACTCCTTGCTTTCCGCCCTGCCTATCAAGATAGGAGTAAGCACGGATGGAAAAACCACCAGGTCGCGGGTGCAGAGGGTAGGATAGACTCCTGCCTCCCTTTCTTGTATCAATACGGATGCATCGCCCTCAAAGTCGGCTATCATCTGGATTTGTGTATTCGAATTTCTGTTCATATTCTATTTGGTAAACACTTTTTGGGGTGTATATGAATTTCTGTTCTATTTTGATAAACACTTTTTGGAGTGCATATTCTCTTGAATATATATTTATAGGGTGCAAAGTTAGTGATTTTTGCCGAGAATCCCATCGTTTTTTCCGAAAATCACCTCTTTATTAGATATTATTATTAATATAAGCAAGAAGACTGTAATAAAATGCTGATTTTTGCGTTACTATTTTAAAAGTAAAACTATGACAGGATTTAAATTCAAACAATTTGAGATTCATCAGGATCGTTGCGCCATGAAAGTGGGAACGGATGGTGTGCTGCTGGGGGCATGGGCACCTGGCGGTAAACGCATTTTGGATGTCGGGTCGGGTACCGGACTCATTTCGCTGATGATGGCGCAGCGCTTCCCTGAGGCGCAGGTGCTGGGTATTGATATGGACGGAGAGGCTTGTGAGGAGGCTGCTGAGAATGTGGCGGCAAGTCCTTTTGCCGATCGTGTCGAAATAGAGTGCTGCCGATTGCAGGACTATCATTCTGCGGAGTCTTTTGATGCAATCGTAAGTAATCCTCCTTTCTTCTTAAATAGCCTAAAAAATCCAGACAGTAAACGTACGATGGCCCGCCATACGGATAGCTTGCCTTTCAGAGATCTTTTCAGGGGAGCAAAAATGCTGCTGAGTGATGATGGCGTCTTTTCCGTGATTGTTCCTTCTGAGGTTCTTGAGGTGGTTGTGTCGGAAGCTTGTATGCTAGGATTTTATCTTGTCAGGCAGTGTGGTGTTAAGACAGTGGAGCGCAAACAGCCGAAACGCTATCTTCTGTCGTTCGCAAAGCATCGGTATAATGGTATGGAAAATACTATAAAAACAATGACCGATTCCGAGGGGAACCGGTCAGAATGGTATGCGAAAATTACAGAAGAATTTTATATCAGGTAGGGGCTAGAGATTCAGCTTTCTCTGTACGAGCTTGCTGATGGCTCCTACTCGCTTGCTTTGGCGCTGGATGTCTTTGTGAATGTCATCGCGCACTATATTTATGTCATTGAAGAAATCGGCAAAGGCTGATTGAATGATGTTCGGCTTGCGTACACTCTTGTCTGCAAACGGATTTACAATCATCTTGATGCCTTTTTCTTCCATGTGCACATCTATGTCGGCGCCAGTCATCACTGGGTCGCCGTCATAATGGATGACACCCGGCTTGCTGCGGGTGATGTGGAGCTTCTTGCACCGGAAAGACTTGATCTTCGAGTTTTTGTCGAGGGTCTTGTTGAACATGTCGAAACTAACCTGTGAAGCTTCGATGACATCAAACGGTTCCATGATGACCACATCCATCAATCCATCGCTCATAGATGCCTGTGGGGCAATATAGGCGTTGTTGCCGTATTGGGAAGCGTTGGCACATGAGATGAGAAACGCTTTATATTGTTTTGTTCCAGTCTCATCTTCCAGAGTATATGTTTCAGGCTCATATTTCAAGCCTTCTCTCAGAATGTTCTCTGCATAGCTGATCGGCCCACGCTTTCCGCTTTCTGCAAACTTCATGCTGACAAAGGCATCGAAGCCCATTCCGCAAGTGCAGAAGAATGGGTATTCGTTGATGACTCCGTAGTCAAGGTCGTGTATTTTGCATGCGTTGATGATCTCAATGCTTTTCTTTAGGTTCATTGGCAACAGCAGGTGGCGCGCCAGGCCGTTTCCTGAGCCGCAAGGCAGAATACCTAATGCTGAGTCGGAATGGACGAGGGAACGGGCCACCTCGTTCACGGTACCATCGCCACCTACAGCAACCACAATGTCTGCATGGTTGTCTCTGGCTTCGGCTGCCAGTTCTGAGGCGTGTCCTGGTCTTTCAGTCATTTTTATCTCGTACTCGAACTGCTCCTTGTCCAAAGTAGAATCTATCAAACTGGGAACCGCTGCTTTGCTGCTGGTTCCAGAAATCGGGTTCATGATGAAAACTATCTTTTTTTTCATATCTTAGTCAAGAAATTGTATTTTTAAACTGCAAAAGTAATAAAAATCCCTAAAATGGCAAGAAATATCTACTAAAAAAAGCATAAAAGTAAACTTTCTTAGGAAAAAAGCGGTTTTATTAGTCTTTTTTTGTATCTTTGCAGCCTGAAACTAGAAAATAAATTAAAATAGAAATAAAGTACACCTATTATAATGGGACAATTACAAGAAAGATACAAGAATTATCGTGTACCTCAGAAGTATATGGAAGCCGGTGTGTATCCATACTTCCGTGAGATTACAAGTAAGCAGATGACAGAGGTAACTGACATCGACGGTCACAAGATCCTGATGTTCGGTTCTAATGCTTACCAGGGTTTGACAAATGATCAGCGTGTTATCGATGCAGCTAAGGCTGCTCTTGACAAGTACGGCTCAGGCTGTGCTGGTAGCCGCTTCCTCAATGGTACACTCGATTTGCATGTGCAGCTCGAAAAAGAGCTTGCTGAGTTTATGGGCAAGGATGAGACATTGTGCTTCTCTACTGGTTTCTCTGTAAATCAGGGTGTGTTGGCATGTGTTGTAGGTCGTAACGACTATATCATCTGTGACGATCGTGACCACGCCAGTATCGTAGATGGCCGTCGTCTTTCATTCGCTACCCAGCTTCACTACAAACACAATGATATGGAAGATTTGGAGCGCGTGCTCTGTAAGCTTCCTGAGGATGCAATCAAGCTCATCGTTGTGGATGGCGTGTTCTCTATGGAGGGCGATTTGGCTAACTTGCCAGAGATCGTGAAGCTGAAGCATAAGTACAACTGCTCTATCATGGTAGACGAGGCTCATGGCCTTGGCGTATTCGGCAAGCAGGGACGTGGCGTTTGCGACCACTTCGGTCTGACCGATGAGGTAGACCTCATCATGGGTACCTTCTCAAAGAGTCTGGCATCTATCGGCGGTTTCATCGCATCAGACAAGGATACCATCAACTTCCTCCGTCACAACTGCCGTACCTACATCTTCAGTGCATCCAACACTCCAGCAGCTACAGCTGCAGCGCTTGAGGCACTCCACATCATTCAGAATGAGCCAGAGCGTTTTGAGAATCTTTGGGATGTTACCAACTATGCTTTGAAGCGTTTCCGTGAGGAGGGTTTCGAGATTGGTGAGACTGAGAGTCCTATCATTCCTCTCTACGTTCGTGATGCAGAGAAGACATTCGTTGTTACCAAGCTGGCTTACGATGCAGGTGTGTTCATCAATCCTGTTATCCCACCAGCATGTGCTCCTCAGGACACATTGGTGCGTTTTGCTCTTATGGCTACTCATACAAGAGAGCAGGTAGAACGGGCTGTTGAAATCTTGAAGAAGATTTTCGTAGAGGAAGGCATCATCAAGGCGTAATGGCAAAACAATGCGGTTGCTGAAAATTCATCAATCGTCATATATAATAAGGTATAAAGGGGCAATTTCTTCGGAAGTTGCCCTTTTTTTAGGAAAAAACTGAATAAATGCATATTTTTACAAAAAAAGTTGCTGAAAAATTTGGTGGAATAAGAAAAATGTTGTACCTTTGCACCCGCAATTCAGAAATGATGCTTACTGCAAAGAAGTAATTTCATTGTGAGAAGAAAGCGGGGTGTAGCGCAGCCCGGTAGCGCTCCTGTTTTGGGAA
>ULQL01067874.1_pt1 | contig 13670 bp, 15 predicted proteins | sample 1954411 | NCBI WGS metagenome assembly ULQL01 (sample SAMEA4835654, study PRJEB28245) | human gut metagenome | biome: gut microbiome; material: fecal sample | place: Denmark | collected 2008 | reverse complement strand
TTCCAATCGGGCAGCTCAAAACCAAATAAAAACCCCCTGCAAAAAATTCGCAGAGGGTTTTTATTTGGTGAGCGTGCCGGGATTCGAACCCGGGGCCACTTGATTAAAAGTCAAGTGCTCTACCGGCTGAGCTACACGCCCTTAACAGAACGACAACATATAGACCTATCGGTCTGAGGTCAATAGTTTTTTTTCTTTTTTTGAAAAAAATTATGCCGTCAGTTCGGCAAGGGCGTTTTCCGTCGTTTCATTCCACGTTTTAAAAACGTCTATGTTGGCTTTATAAGCAAAAGAAGCCGTCATCATATTGACGGTTTCTTCTATAAAAACATCTTCGCTGGCGGTAAAAGCCGTTGACTGAACGCCGATGGCCTGAACGCCGTTGATCGGCGCAACGCCGCTTTGTTCCTGTTGCTCGGGAACACTGAAAGCATTAATAATTTTATCCGCGCTTTTTTCAAAGCGGATTTGAGCCGACTGTATTCCAGATAAAGCTGCACGCGTAATCATCATGCCGATATCCTCCGCTTATCCGAATCCCTGCGTTTTCTTTTTCAAGGGATCTTCGGATTGTTCGATCGTGCGTTCGTATGTTTCAATACGTTTTTCCACTTCCTGAACAGAAATGAAAGGAATGTATTTTTCCTGAAACTGCAGCTGAATTTCTGTGGACATTTCGCCGTTCAATGCCGAATAAGGAATGGAAACAGAAGTTTCCTGAGAATCCTGTTTGGGAACAAAAACCGGAGAATCGTCCCCGCCCGGTAAATATTGCTCTGTCGCGGATCCGATGTTTGTCGAGTCGTTAACGGCGGAAATAGAAGCACTTACCGACGCCGGCGATGCCGCGCGGACGCCGTTCAGCTTGACTACCGAGGTCGTGTGCCCTACTGGCGCACCTGATGTGACCTTTGCAGATGACATTTCTATCCACCTTTAAAAGACTTCATTTTCCTTTAAAAATCTTCTCACGTTTTGTTAACTTTGTCAATGAAAATAGAAGGAACCGCGCCATAAATACGTTGATAAAACAAAAGAAATCATGCTCGTTTATTTTAATCCGCAACGCAGCAGCAGTTCATCATTATTTATGATGGTATTGACAGCTCCCGCGGCGGCAATGGCGCCTTGATCCAGAATGACGGCATTCTGACAGATTTTCTGCGCCAAAAACAGATCGTGGGTCGCAATAATGCAAGTCTGCGGCAGCGAATTTAAAATCTCGGCAAATTCGCGCTTTCCGCGGGGATCCAGCTGACTGGTCGGTTCGTCCAGCAGCAAAATATCCGGATGTAACGCCAATACGCCGGCCAGCGCGGCGCGTTTCTTTTCTCCGCCGGATAGTTCTCGGCAAGGAACGTCTTTTAAGTGAGAAATGCGGAATTGTTTTAAAACGGCCGTCATTTCCGTCTCGATTTCCTCTGCGTTTAAGCCGGCGTTGATTAAACCGAAACGAATGTCGTCGGCAACTGTCGGCATGAACAGCTGGTCGTCCGCATTTTGAAAAATAAATCCCGTGCGTCCCGTTAATCCGGCGATGTTTCCGGTGTCGGGGCGGATCAGTCCGGCCAGAACGGCCAGCAGAGTTGATTTACCTGCGCCGTTGGCTCCCAACAGTGCGGTTTTTGCACCGGACTGCAATGTCAAAGAAATATCGGACAACGCTTTGCGTCCCGTCGGATAAGTCAGACAAATTCCCTGCAGCGTAATCATGACAGTCCTTTCCTGAGCAGCAAGCAGCAAAAAACGGCGGCCAGAGAAACGGCGATATCTTTAAAGCCGATACGGGCCGAAGGGAAAGAAGCCGTCTGTAAATTAAAGTTTCGGCAGGTCATTGCCTGATGTATTCCGTCGGCGCGGTCCAGACAGCGCAGCAGTAAATTTCCCGCCAGATATTTCCATTCCGCGATTTTGGGAATATGGCGACGCGAACGCAGCTGAAAAGCCCGCTTCAAGTTAACGGCTTCATATGAAATCAGATCCAGATATCTGCAGATGAAAAATAATTGAAATATAAAAAAACGCGGACATTTTAAAGTGTTAAAAACAGCCAGAACGTCTTCTATACGGGTAACGGAGGCAAAAATTAAGGCCGTCAGGCAGCAGGCCGCGGCTTTCAGCAGCAGAACCGCCGTAAAGACAGGCGGCGCAAAAAACAAGTTGCCCGCGGCCAGACAGAAAACAGGCGTCATGGCCGGAACGAACAAACGGGCGGGAATTCTGATTTTAATCAGGGACACCGCGGGGAAAAAGGCAAAAACGCAGGCCGCCGTCAGCGCGTCCTGCGGCAGCCCGGCGGCGGCAATCAGGTATGACACGGTAAAAACCAGCTTGGAAAAAGGGGAAATCAAGCTGACTGCGCCTTTTTTCTGCCGGTTATTCTGATCAGTGCAAAGATGAATACCGCCGTGATGACAACGCCGGCAATACCGGCCAAAGCCGTACTGTCCGCAATATTGTAGTCCGCAAAAACGGCTTGCAGTGAAGCCGGTAGTTCAAAAGATTCTCCGGCCGTTTTTAAAATGCTCCATTCCAAACCGTCCGGCAGTTCAGAAGCCGTCAAAGACAATGCGCCGCCGATTATTAACGCGGCCAGCCCCAATCCGAAGCAGGCTTGCGGTTCGGCGTCGCGGCCGTTTTCCGCAAACAATTCGGGACGGTATTGATATAAAAAAGCCAGAATTAATCCCGTAGTAATTCCTTCAACCAGTCCGATTGCCAGATGAATCGGCAGCATCAGGGCGGCAAAAACGCTGAAAGGCAGCTGCGTTACGCCGGAAAGAAACGTTTCCGCGACAACACCGAAAGCGCCCAGTTCGACGCCGGCCAGAGCGGATAAAATACTGGCCGTCATCAGTCTTTTTTTGTTAAATCCTTTGGCTGTCAGCGGCTTGAAAATCAACGGATAGGCAATAAAGCAGGCAAAGAAAGCCATATTGAAAACGTTGCAGCCGTAAGCCAGCAGCCCGCCGTCGGCAAATAAAAGCGCCTGCAGCAGCAGGATTGCCGCCATTACCGTAAAAGCGCGGAAAGGTTTAAGAAGCACGGTCAACAGCAGCGCGCCGCCCAAATGGCCGCTGGATCCCGTTGCGGGAATGGTAAAATTAATCATCTGGGCGGCGAAAACGAACGCTCCCAGAACGCCGGCCAAAGAGGCCGTCCCGTTGTCGTTTTCGCGGCGTATGCGATACAGAGAATATCCTAAAATTCCGGTCGAAACGACTGTCATGACGCCGCCGACGGCGGGGGAAACCAAAGCATCTGCCATATGCATGTTTTATTCTCCTGTTCTTGACTTTAACGCTGTGCTCTGAATAACGATCGGGACGGCTCGGACGGCTTTTTCGGGCAAAGGACACGCCGCAACACAAGCACCGCAACCGATGCAGTACTGTGCGGATAAAACGGCTTTTCGTTTGCCGTCAATCTCTTTGATTTCAACCGCTCCTCTGGGGCATTTTCTGACGCATGATCCGCAACCGGCACATTTGTCTTTGAAAAATTGAGCCATTGCAATCCGGCGTTTTTGCTTTTCCGCCAAAGTCAATGATGCCAAAGCTCCTGTCGGACAAACATCGCAACAGGCGTGACAATCATATAAACAGTAGTCTTTGCCGTATTCCAGATGAACCGTCGAGTATTCTTTTGATTTCGGGCGCAAAACTTTTCCTTTGCAAACCGAAACACATAATTGGCAATTCGTACATTTCGCCGCAAATTCTTGCGGTGTCGAAGCTCCCGGAGGGCAAATCGGACGAAGGGCCTGAGAGTCTGTTTCTTCGGCATTGATATGATTGGCAAAGACAACTCCCGCTCCGACTGCCGCCGCCGTTGTAAACGTTCCTGTTAAAAATCCGCGGCGGGACAAGTCCGTCTTTTGCGGTAGGGCTTCTTTTTTCTTAAAACCGACCGCCTGAACCGGACAAAAGGCGGTACACTTTAAACAGCGCACGCAACGTTCGTTGTCCAAAGTTTTTTCAGCGGGATTGATGCAACCGGACGGACAGACGGAAACGCATTTCCCGCATTTAACGCACTTATCTGACAGGCGCATTTTAAACGGACTGATTTTGGCGCACAGTCCCAAGATCGTTCCGACAGGGCAGACGGAGGTGCAAAAAACACGTTTTTTCCAAACGGACAGCAATACGATCAGGGCAAAGATTATGCTGCCGGCAACGTAATGCGGGTTTTTGAAAAAAGCAGCGATACGTCCGAAATTGGAATACGGGTCAAGCCATGCGGCGGCGGTAATGCTGCCGACCCCGGCTGCAGCCAAAACAAAGCCCGCAATGGCGTACCGCAGCTTTGCCCGGTTCGCGTCCGGTTTTGATTTGCGCCGTGCCGCAAAAGCGATTATGTCCTGCAGAATGCCGAAGGGGCAAATGACGGAACAATAGAATCGGCCGAACAAAACCGTTAAGAGCAAAATAACGCCCGTAACGATAAAGGCTTTTCTGTCAAAAGCGGCAAGCAGCTGGCCTTTGACCGACGGAGCAAATTCCTGAAATCCGGCAAACGTCAGACAGACGGCCGCGAAAATAATGCCGGCCGCTGCCAGACGCAGCAGATAAGGCAGGGGAAGTTTTTTCTTTTTCATTTTTTATGCCTGTGAAGTTTCTTTATATAATGCCGCAATTTCTTTCAGTTTTTCGCGAATGGGCAGATGCTGCGGGCAGTGTTGTTCGCACAGACCGCATTCAATGCACTTGTCCGGCGTGTTTCCCGTCGGCGTCGCCAGCTTGTAATTACGTGTAAAGACAAGACCTTTTCTGCCTTCGTCCGTTGTCTTATAAGTATTGTATGCCGCAAACATCGCCGAAATGGGAATCCCCATCGGACAGTCTTTACAGTAATCGCAGCCCGTGCAGGGAATGGCTCCCGCGGACATGTAAATCTGACGGGCGCGTTCCAGCGTTTCACGTTCTTTGTCCGTCAAAGGGCGGAAATCCGTCAGGGCGTTGATATTGTCTTTTAAATGATCCATGACGTTCATGCCGCTTAAAACGGTCAGGACGTTCGGCAGCGAAGCGACATACCGTAATCCCCATGCCGCCGCTGTTGCGTTCGGATCCGCCGTTTTTAACACTTTTACGGCATTTTCGTTCAACACGGCCAGATTGCCGCCGCGCAGAGGTTCCATGACAATGACGGGCAGATTGTGCTGTACGGCCAGCTCATATTGACGTTTGGCATTTTGCAAAGTCCAGTCAACATAGTTGATCTGCAGCTGAACAAAATCCCATTTGTGATTATTCAGGATTTTTTCCAAAACGTCCGGCGTATCGTGAAAGGAAAATCCCAGATTTTTAATTTTTCCTTCTTCTTTTTTCTTTAACAGCCTGCCGTAAACGTCATGTTTGACGGCGTTAGCATAACGAGCTTCGTCCAAAGAATGAACAAGATAATAGTCAAAGTAGTCTGTCTGACATTTTTTAAGCTGTTCGTCAAAAATACGGTCAACGTCGTCAGGCGATTCGATCAGCCATGTCGGACATTTGTCGGCCAGATAAAAACTGTCGCGCGGATATTTTTTTAATAAGGCGCCGGTCGCCGTTTCCGATTTTCCGCCCAGATAAGGCCAGGCCGTGTCGAAATAATTCACACCGTGACGGACGGCATAATCGAACAGCTCTCCGGTTAATTCCATATCGACTTCGCCATTTTTCATCGGCAGACGCATACACCCGAATCCCAGCAGAGAAATCTGCTTTTGATTATGATTGCGCGTCGTTACGTTGCGCTCCTGCGCCGCGGCCGGCAAGGACGGCAGTGTTCCGATGACGGCTGCCGCGGCGGCAAGCGTCGCGTTTGTTTTTAAAAATTCACGTCTGTCCATTGAATTACCCCCCTTTTGATCAGTTCACTGTATAATTTTCGGAGTCTAAATCTTAAGGTTAACTTTAAGTCAATACATTTTTATTGAATTTTCGTATTTTTCGGCTAGCGTATCCCTTGTTGCGGAGAAAAATAAAATGTGTCTGGTTTTTGAAGCGGTCAAAAATAACGATCTGAAAACGTTGAAAGAAGCTCTGAAACACGATAATTCCGATGAAGATTTAAGAGGCGCTTTGCGTAACGCTGCCGAACTGGGGCTTTTACCTTTGGTCAAATGCCTGGTGCGGGCGGGCGTTCGCGATGATTGGGCGGTTGTGGCGGCCGCTTCGTTTGCTTCCGTAAAGGTCGTGCGGTATTTATGCCGTTGCTGCGGCGGGAATTTAAACGCGGCGTTGATCGGGGCTGCGGCGCACGGACGCGCCGAAAACGCGCGCTTTTTATTGACCGCCGGCGCGGAAACGTTTGACGAGGCTTTGGCCGACGCGGTTCTGAGAGGATACGACGATATCGCAAAATTGCTGTTAAAACGCGGTGCGGATCCTTTCGCGCCGGTTTACGGCGGCAGGACGGCGGCGCAGATGGCTGCCGGGCGGGCGGACAAAACGCTGCTTTCATTGTTTGAACAAAAGAAAAAAACAGAATAAAAAATATCTGATCGGGCTATTGAAATTAAAAAGATTATTTTATAACTTGATTAACATCTTTCCGAATGAAAGCAGATAAATGCTTAGAATTGAAGAATTATTGACCGCTTTGTGGGATCAGGATTTTCAAACGTTGTCTGATCCTGAAATCGTTTTGCTGTTGTATGCGGTTTTATTTGTCATACTTGTTTTGGAAAACGGATTCCTGCCGGCGACGTTTTTGCCGGGCGACAGTCTGTTGCTGCTGACGGGGACTCTGGCGGCCCATGATATTATTGACTTTTGGAAAATTCTGGGGGTTTTGACGCTGGGGGCTTCGATCGGGTCGGAACTGGGGTATCTGCAGGGAAAATGGTTAAGCGAAACAAAAACCGTTAAGCGCTGGCTGTCGCATATTCCCCGGAAATACCATAACAGAACCAGAGTAATGCTGCATAAATACGGTATACTGGCCTTACTGATGGCCAGATTTACGGCTTTTGTCCGCACGATGATGCCGTTGTTTATCGGTGTTTCCGGAATGGAACGCCGGCAGTTTCATGTTGTTAACTGGATCAGCGGCTTTTTGTGGGTCGGTTTGCTGGTGTCGTTAAGCTATTCTTTAAGCCATACGGAGTTTTTTCAGCGTTATCAAAGCGCGGTTATGACGATTTTAACGGTGATCCCCGTGGTTCTGCTGGCTTTCGGACTGTTGACTTCCGTTTATTTTATCTGGAAAAGCCGGCAGGAACGAAATGCTTGATTTAAATTCCGGCAGCCGTATTATTCGGGAATTTTCCGAAGAAAGCCTGATGGAATACGTCCGCTGTCTGACCGCCGGAGAAATAAAGACCATCATTATTTTGGGACGCGTCCGCAGCGGTAAAACGACAAAGCTGCTGAAATTGATCGACTGTATTTCCGATTTGGGATTGCATGTCGGCGGTATCTGCCAGCCAGAAAACGACGGCGTTTATTTTGCGCGGGATCTTGAAACGACGGAATGCCGCTGGATTGCCAGACGGGAAAATGATTCTGTGTTTTTTAATCCGGACACTTTTGATTGGGCGGCGCAAAAAATTATTCATGCCAGAAAAAGCGGCGACGTTTTGGCCGTTGATGAAATCGGCCGACTGGAAAGTCTGGGGAAGGGACACCTTTCCGCAGTGCTGCGTCCCGTAAAAGATGAGAAGATCCGCCTGCGTCTGCTGGCCGTCAGAGATGACGTGCTGAGCGACGTCTGCCGTTTTCTGCCGCCGGTTGACGGTGTGGTGCGCGTGTGAAAATGAGGGCGGAAAAGTAAAAAAAAGCTTAAAAATCAAAGAATTTAAGAAAAAGTTCCGTCATTGTTTTTGTCAATATTTTTGGAAAATTTGTTTCCGGACGCCGGATCGTTTTGACTGTCCGGCGCAGCAATCTTTTTAAGGGCTGAGGTTTTCGAGTCGGTTTTTATATGTTTGACAAAATGTCGTCCGATCACCCTGCGGTCATAAATGAAAACAAAGCCGTACAAAGGCGGAAACGCAGACTTTTTATATAGTGTGCGCCCGGATATTCATGAAGACGGAAAAAACGCTTTTTTAGGTTTTTAGCCAAAAAAACAACGGATTTTTTTCTTTTTCGCTTTTTTGCGGAATCGATTCTTTTAAAAAAATCTATGAAAAAACAATGTGTTTTTTTTCGTAAAACCTTTCGCCGGACGGCCCGTTCGTTTATCGTCCGGACGTCTGCGGGACAGGGAAGGTTTTCAGGGCCGAGGAAATAAAAAAACATAGAGAAAAGACGTATCTCTTTGATGTAAAAAGCAAAAAAAGGACATATCGGAAAATCTGCCTTTCCGTGTGCCGGGTTAGCCGGAAAAGTTTCCGAAAAAATAATTTTTTTCTAAAAAAAGTGTGGCAAAAGCCAAAAAAGTATCATATTATTCTTAATAACGCAGAATTTAACAATTCATAATCATGGGGTCACAAATGGCTATTTTAAATGAGTACGAACTGCACCGTTTGGCTGTTATGGCAGGCATTGACAGCCACGCAACGATTGAAAACAAACAATCGCTGCTGATTGCTTTGGACGTTTTAAAACCGCAGGGAAACTTGTCTGATCAGGAATATGCCCGGGAAATCAGCAACACGCTGAACAAGGCGATGGACGATCAGTATGCTTCCGCTTTGGGCCCTGTCTGCGTGATGCGCAAGGACCGCGAAAAAGAAGTCGAATTCGTCGTTCCGGCGGGAAAGGAAAACGAACAGCTGAGCTGGTCCGTGCAGGAAGAAAACGGAAACCGCCAGACCGGCGTTGTCAACATGGCCGACACGCGGCTGAAATACGATGACGAAGGCAAACCGATGATCCGTGAAATCAACGGCGTTAAGTATGAAAAACGCACGTTTACGATGCCCGCGGATTTTGATATCGGCTATCATCGTCTGGAAATGGAAATTCCCGGCCAGCCCAAAGCGTCGACCCGTATGATTTATGCCCCGACAAAATGTTATGATCCGATCGATATCAAAAACGGCGGAAAAGCATGGGGGGTTCCCGTTCAGTTATATGAACAGCGTTCCGATGAAAACCAGGGAATCGGCGATTTTTCGGATTTGGCGGAAATTGCCGACACGGTCGGAAAAAGCGGCGCCGGCATTTTGGGGGTCAACCCGCTGCATGCGATGTTCCCCGAAGCCGCGGAAGAAGCTTCTCCGTATTCTCCGGCCAGCCGGACATATTTCAACCATGTTTATCTGGACGTGACGGCCGTTCCCGAATTTGAACAAAGCAAAGAAGCGACGACTTTGTACGATTCCGCCGAATATACGGCAAAACGCCGCAAAGCTCAGGATTCTTCGGACGTTGATTATACGGCGGCTTTTGAATTAAAAACGCCGGTGTTGGAAAAATGTTACGACCAGTTTGTGAAAAACGGTTCCGCGGAACGCAAGGAAAAATTTGAAGCTTTTAAACGTGAAGGCGGCGAACGTCTGCAGGATTTCGCGGTGTTTCAGGCTTTGTGCGAACATTTCGCCAAAGAAGAACCGAAACTGACCGATTGGCGTGATTGGCCCAAAGAATATCAGGATTCCAAAACGCCGGAAGTAAAAGCGTTTGCCGAAGCCAATAAAGACCGTGTCGGTTTTTATACGTATCTGCAGTTTGAAACGTTGAACCAGATGGAAAACGTTCAGAAAATCTGCAAAGAAAGCGGTATGAAAATCGGTCTTTATACGGATATCGCCGTCGGTTCCGCTCCGTTCGGGTTTGAAGGCTGGGGCTGTAAGGATCTGTATATGAAAGCATCTGCCGGCGCGCCTGCGGACGTGTTGTCGCCGAACGGCCAAAACTGGGACGTTATGGGCTTTAAGCCGAAAGCGCTGAAAGATACGGCTTACGAACCCTTTATCGAAATGTTGCGCAACAACATGAAAACGGCGGGCTGCACCCGTTTGGATCATGTTCTGCAGCTGGCCCGTCTGTATATGATCCCGGAAGGAAAATCCGCGAAAGAAGGGGCTTTCGTTTATTACCCGGTTGATGATTTGATGGCGGTTGCCGCTTTGGAATCTCATCGTAACAAATGTATGCTGATCGGTGAAGATTTAGGCCAGTTGCCCCCCGGATTCCAGGATAAGCTGATGGATCACGGTATTTTGTCTTACCGCGTGATGCCGTTTGAACGCGAATGGGGATATCAGAACGGCGGAAATAATAACGCTTTCCGTCACCCTGAAGAATATCCGCAGTATTCGACGGCGGCCCCGTCTACGCATGATACGCCGTCTTTGGCCAGCCAGTGGACGGCCCGCGACGTTCATTTGAAAGATTATCTGGGCTATTATGAAAGCTCTGCTCAGCGTGATATGGAATTCCGTCAATATGAATCGCAGCGCTGCGCTTTGAACTGGGCCTTGAATGAAAAAGGCTGTTGGACGCGCGTCGGGGCTCAGCCCGTGACGGATCCTGCCCATGATACGCGTTCCTGTCCTGAAAAATACGAACAGGCCGTAGCGGATTATCTGGGGCAGTCACGTTCCGCAATGTTGTTGTTCCCGTTTTCGGATATGTTCCGTACCAATTATATGGGAAATATTCCCGGCACGCGCCAGCGTTCGGAATCTCAGGTTGGCGGAAAAGACAACAAAGTATTTGAACAGGGCGGTGCAAGCCGTATTCCGTGGAAAAACTGGCGTCCGAAAATGCACGTTAAAGTCAATGAAATCAAAGAAATTCCTGTATTCAGAGATATTTCCGGCATTTTAAACGGTTATCGTCAGGCAGGGAATGAAAATTCCAAAGTAAAAGATCCGCAAATTTCCGAATTCAAGCGTCCCGGACGCACGGAAACCAAACAGCGCGATTCCAAGCGTGTGGTTCGGTTGTACGAAAGTCTGGCTAACAGCGGATATTTTAAGACGTATGCTTATGATATCATTGCGGCGAAGTTTTCTGAAAAACGTAAACAGCGTGATATTCAAAAAACGGAGGAATTCAAAAAAGCTTATGAAGATCGCCGTGCCGCGATTGAAGCAAAAAAACGTCAATATCAGCAGAAACCTTCTATGCCAAAACAGGTTATGGTAAAAAAGGCGCTGAACGATAATTCAAGATAGTTGTTTGAAAAAGAGCCTCGTAAGAGGCTCTTTTTTTCGGTTTTTTTTATAAATCCGACGAACGTGCAGTTACACGCAGCAGCAGCCCGAAGCATTGGCAACAGGAGTTGCCCCCGTTTTGCATGATACTCCTTCGCAGCCTGAAGGCATACAACAGCAACCTGTCGCCGTTGCTTCCGCTACCGCATTTGCCAGACACGATACGCCCGTGCAGTTCGGTATCGCCGTTTCTCCATTGCAGTAATTTTTTTCCGGACACATTAAACATAAATTTTCCGAAATATACCGATCGGGAACGCATGATAAACATGTTCCCGTCGTTTCATCGCACTTCTGAGAGTTCGCATCGCAGTCTTCCTTTTCAGGCGGTTCGGTTGTCTCTGAGAAGCCGGAAAAACTGTTTATCTTTATCATAGACTGATAAGACGTTGTTGCGTTGATGTTACGTCCCAGTTTGACGGCTCTGGCTTGCGTGTTCGTACTGAAAAACAGCAGAAAGAATAAAAACAGGTATTTCATCTTCACCTGCCTTATTTATTGATGCAGCAGCAACCGTCGGCGGATAGTTTCATCCGGGACGGGCAGGAGTTGACCGTATTGGTTTTAGCGGGTTCCTGTTCTTCTTCATCTTCGTCCTTAATGCATTCGCTATCCCAAAAGATATAACCGGTTTTGATGCAAGTAACGATCGATGAACCGTCACATATTGCTCCGGCAGGGCAGGTAATGCATTTTCCGCCTGATAAATATTGGCCGTCAAAACATGACGCACAGAAGCTGCTGTCTGAACAGGTTTTGCATGACGAAGAACAGAGCTTACAATATGTCATATCGCTCATATATTTGTATAGATAAAAACCGTCAAAACAGGCGCTGCACTCCCAGGTATTAGCATTCTGACACCTGCTGCATCCGGCAGAACATTGCTGGCAGGCCTTTCCGTTATAGAACATGCCTAACGGGCAATCGTAAGTCCCGCCGGCAGCGTCTTTGATCAGAATCGGAATCCCGAACAACAGAAGAAAAATTAAGGTTGATTTTTTCATCTCTGAACAATCCTTTAGTTTTGTTGGTTAAACAAAACCCGCCGATCAAGGCGGGCGGATGTTCAAACACCGTATACGTATGTAGCGCGACAATTATTTTTAGACTTTTTGACAATCATTTTTAGACCGGTAAAAACGGACTTTTAAAGAGTTCTTAAAGTTCTTTTTTACATTTGTTTTTAGACTCGTTTCGCATGGTAACCGGTCTAAAATAGCGTGTAAAATTTCATATTTGATTATGTACTTTTTATTGTAATAAAAAAGGCGGTGTTTTCACCGCCTCTTTTTTTTAATTCGTTATAATCAGTTCCGACCTGTTGCAACAGCCGGTTTTGCTGATGCTGTAAGTGACGTCGGTCTGTTCAATGGTAAAGTTTTTGAACAGTTCTTTGACTTGCGGCGTGTCGTTTAAAGACAGGATAAATCTGCCTTTAATGCCCGTTAAACAATCTCGCAGGCGTTCAAAGTCGGCGCGGGTGAACACGCCTTTGCCGTAGTCCGTTTCGTTTCCCCAATACGGCGGGTCAAGGTAAAACAGCGTGTCTTTAGTGTCGTAGCGTTTGATGAACGTTTCAAAGTCCTTCCGTTCGATGGTTACGCTCGCCAGCCGTTCGCCGACGGCGCGGATGCGGTCGTTCAGTTTGACGAAGTCGAATCGCGCCGGACGGTCGATGGATACGCCGAACGACTGCCCCGTCACTTTTCCGCCGAAAGCTTGGTTTTGCAGGTAAAGGAAGCGGGCGGCGCGTTCAATATCCGTCAACGTTTCGGGCTGCGTTTTCAGCAACCGTTCAAATTCTTGGCGGCTGGCAAACATGAACTCCGTTTCTTTATATAAAGTGTTGGGATAGCGGCGAACAATCCGGTACAGATTGACCAGTTCATCGTTTATATCGTTGATGATTTCGGCTTTGGGGATTTGCGTTCGCCGCAGGAATATTCCGCCCATGCCGACGAACGGTTCAGCATAAATTTTATGCTGGATTTGTTCGATTTTGTTGATAATCCGTTTTGAAAGCCGGAACTTGCCCCCCAAATAGGGGGCAAGAGGTGCAAGCCGTTCGGGCATTTCTACTCGTTCCATCTCTAGTTATATGACAGGAGATGCGGAGCCAAAACTTCTAATATCAAAAAGGCTTTCAGAATTAGCAGGCATTTCTTTGGATTGGTTGGCCACGGGCGAAGGCCTGCCAGAAAAAGATAGTCTTGATGAAATAGTAAAAGACATCAAAGTTGATGCGGATTTGATGGCTGAAATCGTTAAAGTCGTCAATGAATACCTTGATTCGCTTGATCGTGAACTGCCCCCTGAAAAACTCGGAAAAATTTATGCTTATCTTTATAATTACTGCCACAAAGACGAACCGGTACGCCGCGACAACATTATTAGCTTAATCGACATTGCAGGATAAAACTTTAGTATAGTTTCTCCGTCGTTTTAATAACAACGGAGAAAAATTATGAATAAGAAACTTGAACACATTAAAGAAATGCTTAGATCTGCGCCTAAAAAGGGGCGGAAGATTCTATATATCGGGTTAACTTTTCTTGTTGTTTCA
>ULQL01035050.1_pt1 | contig 13679 bp, 15 predicted proteins | sample 1954411 | NCBI WGS metagenome assembly ULQL01 (sample SAMEA4835654, study PRJEB28245) | human gut metagenome | biome: gut microbiome; material: fecal sample | place: Denmark | collected 2008 | reverse complement strand
CGTTATGCCCGTCATCTTTGCAAGCACGATGGTTTCCATCGTTCCTACAATACTCGGCTTTGTCGAGCAGAGCAAAGGCGCTTTCAAAAAGGGCAGCTTCGGCTATGTTGTTAAGAGTCTTTTCGGAACAACAAGCGCTCTCTACATCATACTTCTTTTCGTTCTTATAATCGCTTTCGCATATTTCTATATTTCAATATCTTTCAATCCCGTTGAGGTTTCAAACAACCTTATGCAGCAGGGAGGATTTATCCCCGGAATCCGTCCCGGAAAGCCTACTGCGCAGTATATAACAAAGGTTCTCAACAAGATCATACTTATGGGAGCGCTCTTCCTCAGTATAGTTGCTTGCGTACCTCATATACTCAACGCTGTTTCCGGTGGACTTCTCGGACTTATCGCGTTCAGCGGTACAACGCTTCTCATCGTTGTAGGCGTTATACTCGAAACGGTTCGCGAACTTGAAGCTCAGATGACAATGCGTCATTACAAAGGATTTCTTGAATAAAAAATAAGACTTTTCACGCCGAGCTTTCGGCGTGAAAAGACGGCTTATCTATTCGACAAGGGAGGATAAACTCATGAAACTTATGTTTCTCGGCGCTCCCGGCGCCGGAAAAGGCACTCAGGCAGAGATCGTTTCGAAGAATCATTCGATACCTACGATCTCGACAGGTGCATTGCTCCGTACGGCAATGAAAGAAGGAACGGAACTCGGTCTTAAAGCGAAAGCTTTTATATCGGCAGGAGAACTTGTTCCGGACGATGTCGTTATTGGCATCATAAAAGACCGTCTTTGTGAAGATGACTGCAAAAACGGATTTATTCTCGATGGATTTCCCAGAACCGTGCCGCAGGCAAAGGCTCTTGAAGATATGAAGATCGAGATGGATCTCGTAATAAGCATCGAGGTTTCCGATGAATCGATCATAAAGCGCATGGGCGGAAGAAGACTCTGCTCCGAATGCGGCGCTTCTTACCACACGGAACACATTCCTCCGAAAAAGGAAGGCGTGTGCGATACTTGCGGCGGAGCGCTTATGATACGCGAGGACGACAAACCCGAAACAGTCATTTCCAGACTTGAAGTTTATCACAAACAAACTGAACCGCTTAAAGAATTTTATTCCGAACGCGGCAAACTTGTTCTTGTAAACGGCAGCGATACAATAGAAAATATCACAGCCGAAATAGAGAAGAAGCTTGAAAGTATAAGAGGCTGATTTTAATGATTCAGGTAAAAAACAGCGAACAAATAGCTCTTATGAAAGTTGCCGGAAGAATAACCGGAGAGGCTATACTCGCGGCGGCGGAGCATATAAAAGAAGGCGTGAGCACGCTCGAACTTGACAATATAATAAGACATTATATAGAGAAGAGCGGCGCGAAACCTTCGTTTCTCGGATACGGCGGTTTTCCCGGAAGCGCTTGTATAAGCGTTAATGAAGAGATAATCCACGGAATACCGAGAGCAAATAAAATTCTTCGTGAGGGCGATATTGTCAAGCTCGATGTAGGAGCTTGCTACAAAGGTTTTCACGGAGACAGCGCTAATACGTTCGGTGTAGGCAATATAAGCGATGAGGCTAAACGTCTTATCGAAACCACGAAGGAATCGTTTTTCAAAGGCGCGGCGAAAGCCGTTGCGGGAAACCGTATAGGCGATATCGGTTCTGCTGTCTATAATCACGCGGTATCAAACGGATACGGTGTTGTTAAAAGATATGTAGGACACGGTGTCGGACACGATCTCCATGAAGACCCGGAAGTTCCGAATTTCGGAACGGCGGGAAGAGGAGCGCGTCTTTTCCCCGGAATGACAATCGCAATAGAACCGATGATAAACGAAGGAACCTTTGAAGTCAAGGAAAAGAATGACGGTTGGACTGTTGTTACGGCTGACGGAAAACTTTCCGCTCACTATGAACACACGGTTCTTATAACTCCCGAGGGAGAACCTTTGCTCTTGACTTATGTTTCTTAAATACTTTGACAATATTTATGAGGTAAACTGATGCCAAAGGATGATGTTATAGAATTTGAAGGAACTGTCATTGAGGCTATGCCCAATGCCACCTTCAAAGTTAAGCTTCCCAATGAGCACGTTGTAACGGCTCAGATCTCGGGAAAACTCAGAATGAATTTCATAAAAATAGTTCCCGGCGACAAAGTAACCGTGGAAGTTTCCGTATACGACCTCAACAAAGGACGTATTACATGGAGACTTCAAGGCGAATGAGCCGGAGCCTAAAAATAAGCTATATCTAATGAAAGGAATGGTCAAGTAAATGAAAGTAAAACCTTCCGTTAAGAAAATTTGCGACAAATGCAAAATAATCAAAAGAAAAGGTCGCGTAATGGTGATCTGCGAAAATCCCAAGCACAAACAGAGACAGGGTTAATCAAAAATTAACAAGGAGGTATTATAAATGGCTCGTATAGCTGGTGTTGAACTGCCGAATCAAAAAAGAGTTGAGATCGGTCTGACATACATTTTCGGTATAGGAAGAAGCACTTCTAACAAGATACTCGCCAAGACAGGTATCAACCCCGACACACGCTGCAAAGACCTTACAGAAGACGAAGTTTCTAAGCTCCGCGATGAAATTCAGGACTTCTACAAGGTTGAGGGTGACCTCAGACGTGATATCGGTCTTGATATAAAGAGACTTGTCGAGATCGGATGCTACCGCGGCGTAAGACACAGAAAAGGTCTTCCTGTTCGCGGACAGAGAACAAAGACAAACGCAAGAACAAGAAAAGGTCCCGTAAAGACCATCGCTAACAAGAAAAAATAATTAAGGAGTGGTAGATAATGGCTGCTACAACAAATAAAAAAGTAGTAAGAAAACGCCGTGAGCGCAAAAACGTCGAAAAAGGCGTAGCTCATATACGTGCAACTTACAACAATACCATCGTTACTATCACCGATACGGCGGGCAACGCTATCTCTTGGGGCTCCGCAGGCGAGATGGGATTCAAGGGTTCGAGAAAATCGACTCCTTATGCTGCTCAGACTGTTGCGGAAGCTGCTGCTAAGATCGCTGTTGACAACGGTATGAAGACGGTAGAAGTATACGTTAAAGGTCCCGGACAGGGCAGAGAGTCCGCAATACGTGCTCTTCAAACACAGGGACTCGAAATCACGCTCATACGTGATGTTACGCCGGTTCCGCACAATGGTTGCAGACCGCCCAAAATCAGAAGAGTTTAATCTTTAATAAAAGGAGGACCGATAATATGGCAAGATATACAGGTGCTGTATGCAGACTTTGCCGTCGTGAGGGAGAGAAGCTTTTCCTCAAAGGCGAACGCTGCCTTACAGATAAGTGCCCCGTAACAAGACGCGGAACAGCTCCCGGTCAGCACGGTGCGGCACAGTCAAGAAAGAACAAAGAGTATAATATGCAGCTTCGCGAAAAGCAGAAAGCAAGAAGATACTACGGCGTTCTTGAAAATCAGTTCAGAACGTATTTTGAAATGGCAAGCAAACAAGAGGGCCAGACAGGTGAAAACCTTCTTTGCCTTGTTGAACGCCGTTTTGATAATGTTGTTTACAGAATGGGACTTGCGGAAAGCCGCAAAGAGGCTCGTCAGCTCGTTCTTCATGCTCACTTCACACTCAACGGCAAGAAGGCTAATATTCCTTCCATGCTTCTTAAAACAGGTGACGTTATAGCATTTAAAGAAACAGCAAACGATTCCGAAAAGTTCAAATCTCTCATTGAGCTTATGAACGCTAAAACATTCCCGAAGTGGCTTGAAGTCGACAAGACAAACTGCACGGCGAAAGTTGTTGCACTTCCTACAAGAGAAGACATTGACTTCCCGTTCCAGGAGCATCTTATCGTCGAGTTGTATTCCAAATAATAATTACCCCCGATGCCGCATATCATCGGGCGATAATTCGACTTCGGTGTATATTTCGGTATCGACGCACACTTCTATAATTGTTGTGTTAAAAATTTACAGGAGGGTTAATTAGAATGAATATAGAGAAGCCTAATATATCAGCGGTAGATTTAAGCGAAGACGGCAAGCACGGTTCCTTTATTGTGGATCCTCTCGAAAGAGGATACGGTATAACGATAGGAAACTCACTTCGCCGTGTGCTTTTGAGCTCTCTTCCCGGCGTTGCTGTTGTAAGCATCAAGCTTTCCGGCGGCGGCAAAGATGTGCTTCATGAGATTTCTACTATCCCCGGCGTAAAAGAAGATGTTTGCGAGATCGTATTGAACGTAAAGGGAATCACTGCAAAGCTTTTCTCGAACGGACCCAAAACAGTGTCGATAGATGTTACCGGCGCTATGGATGTCTGCGCAGGAGATATCGTTTGCGATGACGAACTTCAAATACTTAATCCTGAGCATCATATTGCTACCGTCAGCGAAGGCGTAAGATTCCATATGGACCTTATGTTTGACCACGGCCGCGGCTATGTTACGCAGGAGAGAAACAAACAGCTTTATTCATCCGGTCAGCTCGGCGTTATTTTCGTTGACTCGATATTTACGCCCGTTTATAATGTAAGCTACCAGGTTGATAATACGCGTGTCGGCAATATAACCGACTATGACAAGCTTACGCTTGATGTTCTGACCAACGGAACAATTTCTGCAAAAGAAGCTGTTTCTTTGGGAGCCAAGATACTCAACGAGCATCTCAACCTTTTCGTCGATCTTTCGGATGAGGCGAAGAGTGCGGAGATAATGGTTGAAAGAGAAGAAACCAAGAAAGAAAAAGTCCTTGAGATGACCATTGAGGAGCTTGACCTGTCCGTTCGTAGCTTTAACTGTTTGAAGCGCGCGGGCATCGATACGGTCGAGGATCTGACAAGCAAGACAGAAGACGATATGATAAAGGTCAGAAACCTCGGCAAAAAATCTCTCGAAGAGGTTATTCAGAAACTTCATTCTCTCGGTTTGGGACTCAAAAAAGAAGAAGAATAATTCCTTTTTCGGGAATAACAAAATTAATTACAGCGGATAGAATCCTTTTGAAAAACAGGTAAAGGAGGAAAAGAACAATGCCAGGAACAAGAAAACTCGGCAGACCTACCGCCCACAGACGTGCCATGCTCAGAGGTTTGGTAACATATCTTTTGGAGAACGGTTCGGTAGAAACAACACTTACTCGTGCAAAGGAAGTTAAATGCCTTGCAGATAAGATGATTACTTGCGGAAAGAAAAATACACTCGCGTCTCGCCGTCAGGCAATAGCTTTTATAACAAAAGAAGAAGTTGTTAAAAAGCTTTTTGATGAGATCGCACCCAAATATGCTGATAGAAACGGCGGTTATACCGCAGTTTATAAGCTCGGTCCCCGTCGCGGCGACGCTGCGGAAACCGCTATAATCAAGCTTGTTTGATAAACAGAATAAACCGCAATAATAAAAAGGTACGGCAAATGCCGTGCCTTTTTTGTATTTGTCGCGTGATTTTTCTATGATAAAATCGATGATACGATTTCATTTTATCAAAATCAACATATATTTCAATGTTTTTTTATTACTGAAATTTTTTCTTCGAAAAATTTTAATAAATCTTATTTTTGATGTTGACAAATTAAAAAAAATTGTTATTATATAAGTAAATTTATTTAAAACGGGAAAGAAAGAGTTTTTATTATGGTTTTGGTTGATTTTAATTTACCGTTGAAGAATAAACATATCGGATATTTTGCGTGTAAAAATATCCTTTTAAAAAGAATTTTCTTTTTCTTGGCTGTTCCGACATGATACCGTAAAAAACCGCATAACTATCATACGTTTAAACTTTAAAATGTAAAAGGAAGATGTTTTTAAGAGGTTTTTTATGGAACTTAATTTACCGCTGGAAAATAAAAAGGTTAAAGACGCTTTTCTTGAAGAAGCTTTATTGAAACTTATAACAGGGGAAGAAAGGGAGCTTTTCAGAATAGTTTCCGACCTTTCTCTCGACGGAAAATACGGCGAAACGCTTGCCGGATTCACCGATAAAAGAATAATATCGGTCGATAAAGACAATAACGGCGAAATAAAGACCGTTTTTGTCGATTACAGCGATATTGAAAAAATATTTATAAAGAGAATGTACGGAAACGCCGTTCTTATCGCGCAGAAAAAAGACGGCGGCAAAATTTCACTGATACGTTCTACATATGCCGTCACCGCACTCTTTAATTCCGCAACTATCTTTTTCGAAAAGATAAATTCGGGAATTTCTATCGATGAGGCGATGGAAAGCATAGACGTTGCTTACAAAAATTTCTCTACTATATGCCCCAAGTGCGGAAGAAAGCTCATACACCCCGGTGCCGACTGTCTTAACTGCGCTTCCAAGGGAAAAATAATTTCGAAACTTGTAAAATACGTAAAGCCTGAGTTAAAGACTATAACGCTATCTGTTATCTTTTCGATAATAATCACAGCGCTCAGCCTTTTGCCTCCTTATATAACAAAAACTCTTGTCGACGATATACTCGTAAACAAGAATAAACAGATGCTTTATGTTGTCGTTGCGGCGCTATTCGGCGCGTATTTTGTACAATACCTGCTTTCTGCGGTGCGTAACACGCTTTTGAGATATACAGGCGACAGAATAGTGGAATCGCTCCGAAACGACGTTTTCGAAAAAGCACAGCACTTGCCGATGCGTTTTTATGACAAGACATCGACCGGTTCCGTTATAAACCGTATAAGCAACGATACAAACACGCTTCAAGCGTTTATAATGCGTATAACGCAGGAAGTTATAACGCAGTTCTTCCTTCTGATAGGAATAATGGTCATAATGCTCGTTATGAACTGGCGGCTTTCGCTCCTGTCGCTTATCCCTGTGCCTTTCGTCGTTTACGCTTCGAGAAGGTTCGGCAAAAAGGTACGTCCTTTTTACAGACGTATATGGAGAAAGTGGACTGCCGTTTCTTCTGTTCTGACAGACTCCATACCATGTATAAAGGTTGTAAAATCTTTCTCGGGAGAAAAGCGTGCGGCGAACAGATTCCGTAAACAGAACAGAGAATGGTTTAAAGTAAGCGTAAGAGCGGGCAAGATGTCGAGCATTTTCCCGGCTATAATATCGTTTGTAGTCGTTCTCGGTTCTCTTATAATCTGGGGAGTCGGCGGTATAGACGTTATAGAGGGAAAGACAGGCATAACGCCCGGACTTCTTGTCTCGTTTATTTCATATACTTCTATGTTCTACGGACCTGTAAACTTTTTTGCAGGACTTAACGACTCTTATCAAAGCGCGCTTACTTCGGCAGAGCGTGTAATGGATATAATCGACGCCGAGCCCGAACGCGACGACGGACGCGGAAATATCCCCGATGTTATACGCGGAAAGGTCGAATTCAAACACGTAAACTTCTCGTTTGATAAAACAAAAAACGTTCTTTCCGATATAAACCTTACAATAGAGCCGGGAGAGGCTGTCGGCATAGTCGGAACGACAGGTTCGGGCAAGACGACGCTTATAAACCTGTTTATGCGTTTTTATGACAATTATGACGGACAGATACTCCTCGACGGAAAAGACATAAAAACGATAGATATGGAATATTTCCGTTCCAAGATAGGTTATGTACAGCAGGAGGCTATGATGTTCTCCGATACGATATTCAACAACATAGCCTATGCAAAACCGAACGCTTCGATAGAGGAAGTAATACGTGCCGCGGATATCGCAAACGCGCATGAATTTATCCTCCGCCACCCCGACGCTTACGATACCATACTCGGCGAGCGCGGCGTCGGTCTTTCCGGCGGTGAGAGACAGCGTGTCTCGATAGCGCGCGCAATACTTAACAATCCGAGTGTGCTTATTTTCGACGAGGCGACGAGCGCCGTCGACTCCGAAACCGAAAAACTTATACAGGACGCCATAAATAATCTGGTAAAGGGAAGAACCACGCTTATGATAGCGCACAGGCTATCTACACTTCGCCAGGCGGACAAAATCGTTGTCATAGACAAGGGAAGAATAGCCGAATTCGGTACGCCCGACGAGCTTATGGCCAAGAAGGGCAAGTATTACAGGCTTGTAAAGATTCAGTCTATGGCAGACCAGGTCAAGCTCGACAAGGAAAAAGAGCACCTTGAATAAGGAGGAAATGTAAGTATGATCGGTTTTTTTATAAAAGGCGATGAAGCCAAAATAACAAGAACGGGAAATACAAGCGTCAGTCTTGAAATGTATGACGGAAGAAAATTCGAGAATCTCGAACCGCTCCGCCTGTTTCCCGTATCCGGTATAAAAAAATATATATCTCTTATCGACGAAACCGGCAAAGAAGTGGCTATAATAAGCGATATGGAGAAGCTTTTGCCTGAATCCTCCAAGGCTGTCGAAGAATGTCTTGCTCAATATTACATCATTCCGAAGATAAAGAAGCTCATGTCCCGTGTTGAAAAATACGGAAACATAATGTGGACAGTCGATACCGACAGAGGCGTGCATACATTTTCCATATTGAACACGAGTATAGATATAAAGACTCTTTACGACGGGCGAATACTCATAAGAGATTCGAACGATAACAGGTATGAGATAGAGGACGTAACAAAGCTCGATAAAGACAGTCTTGGCTGGCTGAAATTCGATATGTAAATAAATATTTTGGAAGGGATACGACAAATGATGAAACTTGTAATAGCAGTTATAAACAATGACGACAGCAGAACCGCCATAACGGCGCTTACGGGAAGGGATTTCTTTGTTACTCAGCTTTCGACGACAGGCGGATTCCTTATGGTCGGAAACACTACGCTTCTTATAGGAACGGATGAATCCCGTCTTGCGGAGTTAAAGGAAATATTGAAAAAATATTGCGTAACACGCGTTAAGACAAATCCTTCCGTAGACGCTCTCGGACGCGGAATGCTCAACCATTCCGTGGAAGAAACGGTCACTATCGGAGGAGCTGTAATATTCGTTCTTTCGGTAGATGAATTCGAAAAGATTTAATTCTTGTTCTTTCTCTTTCTGACAAAAAGCTTTTTTATAATGGGAGAGAGAAATCGCGGGGCTTTGATGATCATTATTTTCATAAGTTTTCTCCTTTCTCGACTTTTTTCATAGTCAGCATATGAAAAATGTAGAGAAGATGTGATAAAAAAACACGAAAACTATTGCAATCGGCAAATTACCGTGATATAATATTCATAAGACAGAATAACATAGGAGTTGAGAGTGGGCGATGCCCACTCTCAACTGTTTGTTAAGGCAAAAAAGGAGATTTTAAAATGCCGAAAAATACCGGTATAGCTCCTCTTGTAGAGGAACTGATTACGCCGAAAGTAAATGAGCTTGGGTTTGACGTCTGGGATGTTGAATACGTTAAAGAGGGCGCCGAATGGTATCTTCGCATAACGATAGACTCCGAAAAAGGCGTCGATCTCGATTCCTGCGAAAAAGTACACAGGGCGATAGAAGAGATAATCGACAGGGAAGATCCGATAGAGGATTTTTATTACCTTGAAGTTTCTTCTCCCGGTGTGGAGCGTGTTTTGAAAAGAAAAGAACATTTCGCGTCGGTCGTAGGACTTACTGTCGATATAAAGCTTTTTGCGCCTGACGAAAAGGGAAGAAAGCTTCTGCGCGGTGTTCTGAAAAGTGCCGATGAGAACGGCATTACAGTAGATGTCGACGGAGAAGAAACAAAAATTTCTTATTCGTCTGTGGCGAAAGCCAATACGTTTTTTGAATTTTGATATATTTTGAAAGGTGTGTTTGAAAAAAATGAATAACGAGTTTTTTAATGCTCTTGAAGCTCTTGAAAAGGAAAAAGGAATACCGAAAGAATATATGCTCGAAAAGGTCGAAGCGGCTCTTATTTCCGCTTACAAGCGCGACAACGGCGGCAACAGCAACGTAAGAATCAGCATAGACCCCGTTAAAAAGGACGTGAAAGTATATCAGGTAAAGAATATCGTTGAAGAAGTCCTCGACCCCGAAACGGAAATATCGGTTGAGGCGGCAAAAGCCATCAGCCGCCGCAATGTGCTCGGCGGTGTTGTCGAAACGGAAATAAAGACAAAAAGCTTTGGACGCATAAGCGCGCAGACCGCAAAACAGGTCATAATCCAGGGCATACGCGAAGCCGAGCGCAACATGGCGGTAAAAGAATATGAAAACAAAAAAGAAGAGATCATATCTGCCGTCGTATTGAAGATAGACCCTACGAACGAAAATGTTATAGTCGATACCGGAACAAGCGAAGCCGTTCTTCTTAAATCGGAGCAGATTCCGGGAGAAACATTTGAAGTCGGCGAACATATAAAAGTATTTGTAATGGAAGTAAAAAAGGAGTTGAAGGGACCTATCGTTACGCTCTCCCGCGCCCATGCTTCCTTTGTAAAGAGACTTTTCGAACTTGAAATCCCGGAAATTGCCGACGGCACGGTAATAATCCACAATGTATCCAGAGAAGCGGGTTCTAGAACAAAAATCTCCGTTTCGAGCAGAGACGAAAACGTAGACGCAGTCGGTGCTTGCATAGGTGCCGGCGGTCGCCGTATAGGAGAGATCGTAAACGAACTCCGCGGAGAAAAGATTGATATAATAAATTACAGCGAAGTTCCGGAAGATTACGTAAAAGCGGCGCTTTCTCCCGCAAATGTAAAATCCGTCGTTGTCACGGCGGACCGCGCCTGCAAGGTCATAGTCGATCCCGATCAGCTTTCTCTCGCGATAGGAAAAGAGGGACAGAATGCCCGTCTTGCCGCAAGACTTACGGGATTCAAGATAGATATAAAGACAGAATAAGGAGGATAAAATGAGCGCCGTTATAAAGAAGGTTCCGGAACGCAAATGCGTCGGATGCAATGAAAAGAAACCCAAAAAAGAACTTATACGCATAGTCAGATGTGCAGATACGGGGAATATAGAAATAGACTTTACAGGTAAGAAAAACGGACGCGGCGCTTATATTTGTCCGTCTTCGTCATGTCTTAAAAAGGCAAAAAAGCGCTTGGCGTTAAATCTTGAAACCGAAATACCGGATGAAATATTCGATACTCTGGCTTTGGAAATGGAGAAAATAAAGGGGAATGACTGAAATCAAAAAAGAGGCTCCCGATGCCGCTTTTGAAAGGGAAAGAAAATTCAAATTTGCGCTTTCTCTTTCCAGAAAAGCGGGGAAAGCGTTATGCGGCACGTCGATTGTTTGCGACGGAATCCGCTCGAAAAGCACAGCGATAGTGATTCTTTCGGAAAGTGCTTCGGAAAATTCAAAGAAACGTATTACGAACTGTGCGTCTTACTACAATGTGAAGCTTCTTGAAACTACCTTATCCCCGGAAACGCTCGGAGCGTCCGTAGGAAAAACGGCGCTTGCCTGCATCGGAATAACAGATAAAAATTTGGCGTTTATCGTTGAGCGCAATCTATACTGACAGTGTTTTATGAAAGGACGGGATCTTATTATATGAGTTCAAATACAAAATACCGTGTTAATAATCTTGCGAAAGACCTTGATATGAAGGCGAAAAATCTTGTTGATTTTTGCACGAAGTGCGGCTTGGAGGGAAAAACCGCGACCGCTCTTGTTCAGCCGGAAGAGATAGCTCTTATACTCGACCGTTTATCGACGGAAAATCAGATAACGGATATGACGTCGTATATATCCGGAAAGACTTTCGTTCCTGGTTTTGAACCGAAAGAGGTTATTGCCGAAAGGGCGGAAGAAGCAAAGAAAACAGAAAATGCAAATATTGCCGCAGAGAAAAAGGAAGAAAAGAAGGAGGTTTCTCCTAAAACAGAGCCGGAGAAAAAGGCGAATCAGGATTCGGTCAAAGAAACAAAAGAGGTTCCCGCTAACGATACAAAACCGGAAAACCGCGTCCCCGAAAAGAAGAATGCAAATCCCGCTCCCTCTAATTTGAATAATGCAAATAATGCGAACAAACCGAAGAAAGTCAATAATTTTACTCAACCCGAGAGAGGTTCGGCATATTCGAAAGAGAGATTTGTAAAGCCGAGTTTCGGTTCGACTCAGCAAAAGCCGCAACAGCAAAAGGTACAGCATAATCAGGAACAGCCTAAAAACCGCAATCAGAATACCGTTCAGATAAAGAGCACGCTTCCCGGTGAATCTGCTCCTGTTCGCTCAACGCGTATAGTCGATACGAGAACGACGAATGTAAATCTCGCAAAATATGATGAAAGACTCGAAAACTTTGTTCCCGAGTCAGCCAGAAGGAATAACATGACTCCGGACAGACAGAAACTTAAAAAACAACAGAACAACAATCCGTATGCGAAGAGAGAACGCGGTCACGTTCCGATGATGAACACAAAGAAAGACGACAAGAACAAAAAGGCGCAGCCTGTACAGATCTCCGTTCCCGACGAAATAACGGTAGGAGAACTTGCAAGGCTTATGAAAGTCACCGCGGGAGAAATCGTCAAAAAGCTCATGATGATGGGCGTTATGGCGACGGTAAACCAGGTAATAGACTATGATACCGCTTATCTTGTCGCAGACGAGATGGGCGCTGTCGTAACGAAGGAAGTTGTTGTTACAATAGAGGATAAACTCTTCGACGAAGAGGCAGACAAAGAGGAAGACCTCATAACAAGAAGCCCCGTCGTATGCGTTATGGGTCACGTTGACCACGGTAAGACATCGCTTCTCGACGCTATACGTCATACGCGTGTAACTGCGGGAGAAGCCGGCGGTATAACACAGCATATAGGCGCTTACAGAGTAAATCTCGACGGAAAAGATATAACATTCCTCGACACCCCCGGACACGAAGCTTTTACGGCAATGCGTGCAAGAGGCGCCAAGGCGACGGATATTGCCATAATCGTAGTTGCGGCTGACGACGGAATCATGCCTCAGACGGTAGAGGCTATAAACCACGCAAAGGCAGCAGGCGTTTCTATCATCGTTGCGATAAATAAAATCGATAAACCTGCGGCTAATATAGACGCGGTAAAGACGGAACTTACAAAGTACGACCTCGTTCCCGAAGAATGGGGTGGAGACGTTATATGCGTTCCCGTATCGGCTCTTACAGGCAAGGGAATTCCCGACCTTCTCGAATCCGTACTTCTTATCGCAGAAGTAAAAGAGCTTAAAGCAAATCCGAACAGACGCGCAAAGGGTCTTGTAATAGAAGCAAAGCTCGACCGCGGCCGCGGTCCTGTCGCAACCGTCCTTGTACAGAACGGTACGCTTCACGACGGAGATACGGTCATATGCGGAACGGCAGTCGGTCGTGTACGCGCTATGACGGACGAAAGAGGAAAGCTTGTCAAGGTGGCAGGACCTTCTGTACCTGTCGAAATAACGGGTCTTGACGCAGTTCCTTCTTCCGGCGACGAATTTAACGTAGTCGAAGACGAGAGAATGGCGCGTCAGCTCGCAGACAAACGCCGTGCAAAGGAGAAAGACGACGTATTCAAAGCGAATGCGAAAGTAAACCTCGACGAACTCTTCGCACAGATAAAAGAGGGGGTAAAAGACCTCAATATAATCGTAAAAGCCGATGTAAAAGGCTCTGCGGAAGCTGTAAAATCTTCTCTTGAAAAGCTTTCGAACGAAGAAGTAAGAGTAAACGTAATACACGTCGGCGTCGGCGGTATAACCGAAAACGATGTCATGCTTGCTTCTGCATCAAATGCGATAATAGTAGGCTTCAATGTCCGTCCAGACAAGGCTGCTATGGATTCCGCCGAAGCGCAGGGCGTCGA
>ULQL01008763.1_pt1 | contig 13712 bp, 13 predicted proteins | sample 1954411 | NCBI WGS metagenome assembly ULQL01 (sample SAMEA4835654, study PRJEB28245) | human gut metagenome | biome: gut microbiome; material: fecal sample | place: Denmark | collected 2008 | reverse complement strand
AGACAGACAGACAGACAGACAGACAGACAGACAGACAGACAGGGTATCTGTCTCTTGAAAACACAAATTGCTTGCGTGGCATAATGGCATTGGCAATATTGTTCTGCCATAGTCGCGGAAGAATTTTATTACTGAATGATACAGCAATAGGCTCGTTGCTGACTGCTTTGGCATATTTGATCGTGGGGATGTTTTTCTTTTTGACCGGGTATGGTTTGAGAGAATCTGCTAAGACGAAACCATCATATAAAGAATCTTTTTGGAAAAATCGCGTGATACCTTTCTATGTGGATTGTTTAATATTCATTGCGATTTATACTGTATATCGTTTTATTACAGGTGCAGAAGTATCGATTGCCGGATTCGTTGGGTCAGCAACCGTGTTTGATACATATGTAATTAATGGATGGTATTTGCAAGTCGCAATGTTGATATACATAGCATTTGGTCTTGCGTGGCTGTTTGATGATAAATACGAATTGCTGATATTGTATGGGTTGTTGATTTCCTATATCTTGATTTGTGTTGTGACTGATGCTCCGATGACCAGAACACAGTCGATTTTGGGCTTACCACTTGGTTATATGTGGTCCTCCCAAAAGGCGAAAATTGATGAAAAATTATTGAAATATAGTTGGTTAGTAACGATATTCAGTTTTATCCTTATGACGGTTACTGTTTTGGTTGGCAATTGGTATACTACAGGTATTTTTCAGTTATCGATTAAAGCATTATCTGTGATTTTCTTTATCATTTTTTGCTTGTGTATATTGCGGCGTGTACCTATTCAATGTAAACCGCTTTCCTTTTTTGGAAAACTGTCTTTAGAAATATATGTGATACATGGATTGTTTATCGAACTATTTGGGCAAAAAATTGATACATGGAACAAAGCATGCATCTTTTTGGCAGAAATATTAATATGCAGTATAGTGTCTGCATGGCTGCTGCATTGGGTAATCAATGCGATTAACAAATATATTAAAGGTTATATGAGAGGGAGAGAATCATAAAAAATTCAAGATGGCATTGTGATTTGTTCACACTCTAAAAAGTGGATAAACGACCACAGGAGGATAGATAAAATGATAGAACATAATTTTAAGTGGAAAAACAACGGACGAACCAAGGTCATGATTGGCTGTGGTACACGTCCTGAAATCATACGGCTTGCTGCAGTCATCAAAAGATGTAGAGAATACTTTGACACCTGTGTGGTGTATTACAACCAAAACTGGGATCGCAACCTTTCTACAGTCTTCTGGGAGGACTTCGAGCTTAAAAACAATGATGGTGAGTTTGGACCGGATATTCTGGTTCCTGTGGTTGGCGAAAACCTCGGAGTTACCTGCGGAAATATTCTCGGCAGAAGCTATGAGTTGCTGAGCGAACTTCAGCCGGATGGGTATCTTGTCCTCGGCGACACAAATAGCTGTCTTTCAGCAATCTCTGCAAAGCGTCTGCATATTCCGCTGTTCCACATGGAAGCCGGAAACCGTTGCAAGGACGAGTGCTTGCCGGAGGAGACAAACCGAAGAATTGTGGACGTAATCAGTGACGTCAACCTGTGCTATTCGGAGTTTGCCAGAAAGTATTTGGCAGATACAGGTCTTCCAAAGGAAAGAACCTATATGACCGGCTCTCCGATGGCGGAAGTTCTTCGTATGAACCTCGAAAAGATCGAAGCATCGGATGTGCTTGACCGCCTCGGACTGGAGCCGAATAAATATATCCTTCTGTCCGCCCACAGAGAAGAAAACATTGATACCGAGAAGAACTTCACGTCTCTTTTCACCGCTATCAATGCCTTGGCAGAAAAATACGATATGCCGATTCTGTACTCTTGCCACCCAAGAAGCAAAAATAGACTGGAAAAGAGCGGTTTCAAACTCGATCCTCGTGTAAGAGTCAACGAACCTCTTGGCTTTAACGACTATAACAAGCTGCAAATGAACGCACTGGCGATTGTTTCTGACTCCGGAACACTGCCGGAGGAGAGCAGTTTTTATCTCTCTATCGGTCATCCGATTGCAGCGGTGTGTATCCGTACATCTACCGAACGTCCAGAAGCTCTTGAAGCAGGTGACTTTATCCTTGCCGGAATTACAACAAAGGAATTGCTGAATGCAACCGACATGGCGACTGAAATGAAGCAGAAGGGCGTTCTTGGTAAACCCTGCCCGGACTATGTGGATGAGACCGTATCCATGAAGGTTGTAAGAATCATTCAAGGTTATGTAAATGTGGTCAACAAGATGGTTTGGAGAAAAGACCAGTAAATCAAATACAAAGGCGGTATCAATATGAACATATTAGTAACCGGAGCCAAGGGCATGGTGGGAACCGCCCTTGTGAACAATCTGAAAAATATTCGAGACAATAAGAATCGGACAAGACCAAACATCAAGATTGACGAAATCTACGAGTATGACATTGACTCCACAGCAGAGCAGCTGGACGAATACTGCCGCGAGGCTGATTTTGTGTTTAACCTTGCCGGAGTGAATCGTCCGGAGAATCCGGAAGACTTTATGAAGGGAAACTTCGGTTTTGCGTCTGATCTGTTGAACAATCTGAAAAAGTACAGCAACAAAGCTACAATTATGCTGTCTTCCTCCATTCAAGCGACACTGGTTGGTCGGTATGACAGCGACTACGGTAGAAGTAAAAAGGCTGGAGAAGAGTTGTTCTTCGATTACGCGCAAGAAACCGGAGCCAAGGTAGCCGTCTATCGTTTTCCGAATCTGATGGGACACAGCCGCCCGAAGTACAATTCTTTTGTTTCCACCCTTTGCTACTGTGTGGCAAACGATGAGCCATACACGGTCAATGATCGAAGTACCGAGCTGGAACTGCTGTATATTGATGATCTGGTGGAGGGCATGTTTGATTTGCTGGAAGGCAAGGAGCAGCACTGTGAGTTTGATGGTGTGGAAACCATTCTGACAGAAAACGGACGCTATTGTTGTGTACCCGTCACGCACAAGGTGACGCTGGGTGAAATTATGGACTTGATAGAACAGTTCAAAGAGCAGCCAACTACCCTCATGATGCCGAAGATGCCGAATGGCTCGTTTGCAAAGAAGCTGTACAGCTTGTATCTGACCTATCTGCCGACTGATAAATTTAAGTACGCTCTTAAGATGAATGTGGATGAGCGCGGAAGCTTTACCGAGCTTGTACACACAGAGGATTGTGGTCAAGTATCTATCAACATAAGCAAGCCTGGTATCACCAAGGGACAGCACTGGCACAACAGCAAATGGGAACTGTTTATTGTGGTTGCCGGTCATGGACTGATTCAGGAGCGGAACATCAACACTGGCGAGACTGTGGAGTTTGAGGTCAGCGGCGACAAAATCGAAGCGGTTCATATGATCCCCGGCTGGACGCACAATATCATCAACCTCAGTGATACCGAGAATCTGGTCACGGTGATGACTTGTAATGAGATTTTTAATCCCAATAGACCGGACACCTTCGGGGAATCTGTATAAATTTTAAGATACAATAGCGGCATCACAGTCTCGGTGCCGCTGAAAAAATACGGTGAGATGTCATGATATATGTTGACAATGCGTACTACATCTTGATATTTCAGGAGATATGATGGAATATATAACCGTACATGAAGCAGCAAAAAAATGGAATATCCCGGAGCGACGGCTCACATTTCTGTGTCGGGAAAGAAGAATCGTTGGCGCATATAAATCGGGAAACAATTGGTATATCCCAGACGACGCCGAACGTCCGCTTGACGGCAGAACAAAGGAATATGCTGCCGCTGTCAATCAGAAACATAAAAAGGAGAGCGTATCCATGACAACAATACAATATACGGAAAGCGGGGCAAGTCAAAACGCTGTATCCAACTTTGAAGAGAAATACAAAAAATCTCCCGAATACACAGCATTTACACCCTACCGCATCTGCCCGCTCGGCGCACATAGCGACCACCAGCTTGGTAAGATAATAGGCTTTGCCATTGATAAAGGCGTACATATCGCATATGGTCCGAAACAGAATGGTGTGGTGGAGCTGGCATCCCTGCAGTTTCCTAAGCGTGCACAGTGGCACGTTACAGGTACGCCGCAGACCAAACAAAACGACTGGGCAGATCATCTCCGGGGTGCGACGATTGCGTTGAACGAAAGATACCCCTTGCGTATCGGACTTTGTGCAGTAATAGACGGCGAACTCCCGATAGGCGGACTTTCCTCCTCGGCTGCGGTTATCATCACATTTTTATCTGCACTCTGCCGCTTGAATCACATATCACTCACGCCGAAAGAACTCATCGAAATCTCCAAAGAAGCCGAAAACAAGTATGTAGGTGTGTCCTGCGGAAAACTTGACCAGTCCTGTGAAGTATACTGCCGCAAAGAACAGCTTCTGTACATGGATATGAAGGACGATAGCTATGAATTGATACCAACGCCTGCATCAATGAAACCGTATGAGATTGCTATCTTCTTTTCAGGCCTGGAACGTTCGCTTGCGGGCTCTAAGTTCAATATGAGAGTAGATGAATGCCGAAGTGCCGCTTATGCGCTGAAAGCCTTATCCGGAATGGAGTATGGCAAGTTTGAAGAAACAAACCTCCGTGACGTGCCGTATGAAACATATCTTGCGTACAAGGACAGACTTCCCGAGAATTGGGCAAAGCGTGCGGAGCATTGGTATACGGAATTTCAGCGTGTGGAAGCAGGGGCTGAAGCATGGAGACGGGGAGATATTGAAACATTTGGTCGTCTATCTTTTGAAAGCGGAAAGTCTTCTATCTATAACTGGGAAACCGGTTCGCCGGAGCTGATCAAGTTATACGAAATCATGACGCATACGGACGGCATCTACGGTGGACGCTTCTCAGGAGCTGGCTTCAAGGGCTGCTGTATGGCGTTGATTGATCCCGCATATGAGCAGTCGATTCTTGAAAAAGTTGAGCGTGAATATCTTGCCGCATTCCCAGAGCTTAAAGGAAAATACAGTGCGCATATCTGCCACAGTGCAGACGGCGTTCATTTGAGATGAGGTGTACAGAATGAAATGTTTGATTTTAGCGGCAGGATATGCCACAAGATTGTATCCGCTGACAGAAAACTTCCCGAAACCACTGCTTACAGTTGGAGAGAAAACGATACTTGACTGGCTGCTTGATGATATCCATACATCCGGTACGGTGGATGAATACATCGTTATCTCCAACCATAAGTTCGCTCATCATTTTGAAGCATGGGCAAAGACAAAGGAATATAGAATTACTGTCGTTGATGACGGAACGGAAACCAATGAAACACGGCTCGGTGCAGTAAAAGACATACAGTATGCTATCGACAAGCTCGGTATTGACAGTGATATGCTTGTCATTGCGGGGGATAATGTGCTTGACTTCAGCTTAACAAAATTTATCGGATACTGCAAAGAAAAGAATACCTCCTGTGTGATGCGTTATTATGAGCCGTCCGAGAAAAAACTGCTGAAATGCGGTGTGCTGACGATTGATGAAAACGACCTCATTATCAATATGACAGAAAAATCACCTACTCCCGCTACACACTGGTGCTGTCCGCCGTTCTATTACTATACAAAAGAGGATGCAAAACGAATACAGGATGGTATTGATAGCGGCTGCGGTACAGATGCGCCCGGCAGTTATATCGCATGGCTGTGCAAGCAGACAAAGGTTCGTGCCATGGAGATGCCCGGCAGCAGATATGACATAGGCAATCTCGAAAGCTATGAGCAGGTACAAAAAGAATACAGGGGGATAACAAAATAATGCTTACGCCGAATATAGAACTGAAAAACAAGACCATCCTCGTAACCGGTGCAGCCGGATTCATCGGAGCCAATCTTGTGACGAAGCTGCTGAAAACTGTAGAGACAGTAAACCTCGTCGGACTTGATAATATGAACGACTACTACGATGTGTCTATTAAGGAGTACCGTTTAACCGAGATTGAGAAGCTTACTGCTGATTATCCAGATTCCACATGGACATTTATCAAAGGCTCCATTGCGGACAAAACTCTGATTGACCGCATTTTTACACAGTATAAACCCTCCGTTGTCGTCAATCTCGCGGCACAGGCAGGTGTGCGCTACTCCATCACCAATCCGGATGTGTATATCGAGTCCAATCTGATCGGCTTCTACAACATCCTGGAAGCTTGCCGTCATTCCTACGACAATGGAAATTCCGGTGTGGAGCATCTGGTGTATGCTTCCTCCAGCTCTGTCTATGGTTCAAACAAGAAAGTGCCGTATTCAACTGACGCTAAAGTGGACAACCCTGTCAGCCTCTATGCGGCAACAAAGAAATCCAACGAGCTTCTCGCACATGCCTACTCCAAGCTTTACAACATTCCGTCTACAGGACTGCGCTTCTTTACAGTCTACGGTCCTGCAGGTCGCCCGGACATGGCGTACTTTGGCTTTACGAACAAGCTTATCAAAGGTGAAACTATTCAGATTTTCAATTACGGCAACTGCGAGCGGGACTTCACCTATGTGGATGACATTGTCGAGGGAGTCAAGCGTGTGATGCAGCATGCACCTGAGAAGCAGAATGGTGAGGACGGACTTCCCCTGCCGCCTTATGCGGTCTATAACATTGGTAACAGCAATCCCGAAAATCTGATGGATTTCGTAACGATTCTGCAAGAAGAGCTCATTCGTGCGGAAGTTCTCCCTAAGGATTATGATTTTGAAGCACATAAAAAGCTTGTTCCGATGCAACCGGGCGATGTTCCTGTAACCTATGCGGATACAAGCGCTCTGGAACGTGACTTTGGCTTTAAGCCGAGTACAAGTCTGCGTGATGGCCTGCGCAAGTTCGCCGAGTGGTATAAGGAATTTTATAACGTATGAGAAAAGTAACCTGTGGATCTGCTGGATCAAATGATCCACCTCCACAGGTTTGTTTATTTTTGGAGGGAGGATAGGCACAGTGGCAAAGATCGAACATAAACCACTCGATAAATCTGCCCTCGTTAATATATCTACCCTCTCCGAGCTGTGCCGAAAGTATCCGACCTTTAACCACCTGCTCAAGGAATGGCATCCGACACGCAACCGCAATCTTCCTCCGTATGGAATTACACTTACGCCTGATTCCGTTACCCCAACCGACACAAGGCTTGTGTGGTGGCAATGCAAAAAAGGACATAGCTGGAATGAGTCAGTGGCGAATCGGGTGCAAATGATCGTAAACGGCGAGAAGATAGCCTGTCCGTTCTGCACGCCGGAGAAGATTGACCGTGCGCAGATACTGTGGGATTACTGTGTAAATGATGTTCCTGACGGCGAAATCGACTGTTCCCACCTATTGAATGAGTGGGACTACGAAAAGAATTATCCGCTTACTCCGAAAGATGTGAAAACTGTTGAGTACCGTAAAGTCTGGTGGAAGTGTGACAAAGGACACAGTTGGCAAGCGCTGATTAGCAATCGTGTGAAGGTCGGTGTAGGATGTCCTTATTGTGGACACAGAAGAGTATTGCCTGGGTTTAACGATTTGGAGACGCTTTATCCTGAAATTGCAAAAGAATGGGACTACGAAAAGAATGAAGTGACTCCTGATAAACTCACTGCCTTCTCCAATCGCAAGGTATGGTGGCTCTGTCCGCAGGGGCATAGCTATCAGAAAATTGTAAGTAATAGAACACAGCATCACCAAGGTTGTCCTGTGTGCCGAGCATTGGCAGGCAAGAAAGGCAGTATGCTGATACCAGGTGTGAACGACCTTGCAACTACACATCCAGAAATAGCTGCCGAGTGGAACTACGAGCGAAATGGCGCTCTAAAACCAACTGATGTGAAAGCCGGTAGTCGGAAGATTGTCTGGTGGAAGTGTGAGCATGGTCATGAATGGCAGACACCGGTTGCAAGGCGGACCGGCAAAAGGAAGATAGGCTGCCCGGGATGTAGTGGTCAGAGCACCTATAAAAAGTACGAAGATATGGGAATGAAGAAGGGCTTTGAGCGTTTCCATCAAGGTAAAGAGCATGTGTGGAGAAAGCAAAAGGCCGGAAACAACACAAAATAGACTCCGATAAAACATATTGATGATTTACATGTAATATCTTTTTGTTCGGTAAATATCAATAGCAGATGAATGAAAGGATATCAGAAGTATGAATATAGCAGTCGCAGGAACAGGCTATGTGGGTCTGTCCATCGCAACGTTACTCTCCCAGCACAACCATGTGGTGGCCGTGGATATCATCCCAGAGAAGGTTGAACTGATCAACAACCGCAAGTCTCCGATTCAGGACGAATACATTGAAAAATATCTGGCAGAGAAGGATCTTGACCTGACTGCCACACTGGATGCAGAAGCCGCTTACAAGGATGCTGATTTCGTGGTTATTGCAGCGCCAACCAACTACGACAGCAAGAAGAATTTCTTTGATACCTCTGCGGTGGAGTCTGTCATTCAGTTGGTCATCAAATATAACCCCGATGCTGTCATGGTCATCAAGTCGACGATTCCGGTCGGGTTTACCGCATCCGTGCGCGAAAAGTATCACTGTGACAACATCATCTTCAGCCCGGAATTTCTGCGTGAATCCAAGGCGCTGTATGATAATCTCTATCCGAGTCGCATCATCGTGGGAACCGATGTGCAAAACGCCCGTCTGGTCAAGGCAGCGAATACTTTCGCCGGTTTGTTACAGGAAGGTGCGATCAAGGAGGATATCGATACCCTCATCATGGGCTTCACCGAGGCAGAAGCGGTCAAACTGTTCGCCAATACATACCTCGCGCTTCGTGTGTCCTACTTCAACGAACTGGACACCTACGCCGAGATGAAAGGTTTGAATACCCAGCAGATTATAGACGGTGTGTGTCTCGATCCTCGGATCGGAAATCACTACAACAACCCCTCCTTCGGTTATGGCGGATATTGCCTTCCGAAGGACACCAAACAGCTTTTGGCAAATTATGCCGATGTTCCCGAGAATCTGATCGAAGCAATCGTGGAGAGCAATAGAACCCGTAAAGATTTCATCGCCGACCGAGTTTTGGAGATTGCCGGCGCCTATGAAGCCAACGACGAGTGGAGCAGTGAGAAGGAAAAAGAGGTTACGGTGGGTGTGTACCGCCTGACCATGAAATCTAATTCTGATAACTTCCGCCAGAGTAGTATCCAGGGTGTTATGAAGCGCATCAAGGCAAAAGGCGCAACCGTTATTATCTATGAGCCGACGCTGAAGGATGGAGAGAAGTTCTTCGGCAGCTTGGTGGTGAACGACCTGGATAAGTTCAAAGAGATGAGCCAGGCGATCATCGCGAACAGATACGATAGTTGCCTTGACGATGTGCAAGAGAAAGTGTACACAAGGGATATCTTTAGAAGAGACTAATGTTGAGAAGCCGCTGATCAGATGGCGGCTTTTCTTTAGAACTTTACATATAGATTGTAACGGAAAAGGAGAACCCCAAATGAGCAACCAAAGAAAATCAGGCAGAGGACGCAAGCCAATAAAGCCGAATTACAATTCAAATGCTCTGCTTGAAGATCAGATGGAGCTTGCAGTTCAGCTATATGAAGGTGATGAACACCCATCCCTTCAGACAATAGCGGATCAGATGAACACATCCATGAACGGTGTGTCCATCAATCCCATTAAAGTGCGGAAGCTTCTGATCACTGCCGGTGTGTATGAATCAGAAATGGCTGATCGTGTCAATCATACTTTTTATTCTTTCAGAAACTCCGGTCTGTCCTATAAAGAAGCCATCATAGCCACGATGAGAGAGCTGCATCTTTCCAAGGCCTCGGTGAGTTCCTACCTGCCCTACGAGAAGGGCGTGTATTTTCCGCAGGAAACAGACAGCGACAATTTGAGCGTTGGCGCAGAGCGTATTCGTAAGATGCGTAAACGGAATGAGGTATGGGGGTATTTCTATCAAGGATATTCACAACTACACGCTTGAATAGGACTTGACCTGCGGGTTATACTATTAGTGGTTCTGATGCGCTCTTACTACGGAAAATACACAATATTCAGTGTTTTGGCAGAACTTACATCCGAGACCTGGCTATGTGCAAAAATGTGTGGTATCTTCTGTCATGGAAAACACATAACGGCAATATCGACAGAGATATTAGTCGCAACAATGCCGAGGAGGATTTACATAATGAGAGATGTATTTGAATATGATTTTACCAGAGACGAACAGCTTCTCGTCCATGCCATCAAGTATGCTGTAGCTGTCAATGCGGAGCTGAAAGCACTGCTTGCCGATGTCATCAGTCCGCTGCTGATCTATGTGAATTTAATCGAGAAGACTGTGGACTTCCGATGTGAGATTGATTTCCCCAAACTGGTGACATTAACTGAAAAGGCTGTGGAGATGAGCAGCGCTGAGTTTGCCCGGATAAACACAGTGCAGGGTGAACCAATTTCAGAGATTGCACGGGGTGTGGAGATAGTACATAAGATAGATGTGAGGGCTGTGCTCCAAGACGCAGGAGGAGAATTCTATGATTTCCTGGTGGAGTGCTGTCGGTGAAAACGAGGGAACAGTGAATTCTATTTCTGAATTCCCTGTGAACTTTCGGCTGAACCTCTTGATTTTCAGGCAGCAAAGTGCTATAATGTAAGTACAATAGGATTGTTGTATCCTATTGACAAAATGGTGATCGCCCGGAAAGGAGCGGTAAGAATGATAAATGTATGGATTGACGAGTTTACCCCATGCCTAAAAGATGCTATGACGGGCGATATTGTTGAAACCGAGGTTGTGCAGATAACTCGCAAGAGTTACTTGGCAAAATACAATAAACGAACGCAGTGGTATGTGAATTGGACTGATTTATTAACTGATCACGAAATCTATGCGCTGGTCTTAAAGGGAACAACGGATATTCAAGGGTTAGTCGCACTTCAGAAGAATACAGACTATCAAGCGGTCTATGTTGCGTGGATGTGTACGGCACCTCAGAATAATAAACTGATTATTGATCAGCCGAAATATTTAGGTGTTGGTGGTCATCTTTTTGCAATCTGCATTGATAAAGCGATTGAGTATGGTTTTGATGGAGTTATTACGGGATTTGCGGCAAACGCTGAATTACTACAGCATTATTGTGATGTTTTTGGCGCAGTACCTCTGAAAATTTTACACCCTTACCACTTTATGATTGAGGAAAATGAAGCAAAACGGATAAAGGAGGCGTACACATATGAATGGACAGAAGCTAAGCTCTAAGCAGAGATATGAAGAATCGTTACGCACAATGTCTCCTCCTGTGTTTGCAAGCCAGCTTCCAAAAGTGAAGATGGATCTTGCTGGTCTTTCTAGGTATGCTCGAGACAAAGGAGTGTCGGTTCGTGACCTAACGGAGGCAGAAAAGAAACAATTTGGAGTTTTCACACCCGCCTAAATTACAACGCCAGCCCGGTGGTTTGCCTTCCTACGATTAGGAAAGTGAACTGCCGGGCTTCCTTTTTTCACTCACGCAGACTGTGTTTCTTCCTATTATTAATATGTACATTCCATGCCCTGCCGGGACTGTGTTAATCACAGCTCCGGTGGGGCTTTTTTCTTTTGCCTTTAGAATGCAGAAAAAAATGATAATTTACATTTTCGGATGTAACGGGGAAGCGGAGAAAAAGTTGATTATAAACATTTTTTCGCTCAGCTTACTCTACACATGAATGTAAATAACCATTTTCACATACTATGAGCTCCTGAATCTGTGAGCGCGGGGCGGAGAAAAAGTTGATTATAATCATTTCCACACATCGAAAGCAACTTAGGGGATTTTCTTTGTATTCGGAAAGAGAGGAAGTCTGTTTTTTGCCGCTATACTGCTGCAAAAATGTTTACATTTTTCTGTTGTCTCTATATTGACAACAGGAGGACACCAAGCGTTAGTATGCACCCACCCGGACGGTCATAACCACAGCGGAAATATCCATGTGCATATCGTTATAAACAGCTTGCGGATTGCGGAAGTGCCGCTACTGCCCTACATGGAAAGACCAGCGGACACAAGGGAGGGCTGCAAGCACCGCTGCACGGACGCAGCTATGGAATATTTCAAAGCGGAAGTCATGGAGATGTGCCACCGGGAAAATCTCTATCAGATTGATTTACTCCACGGGAGCAAGAATCGTATTACCGAGCGTGAGTATTGGGCGAAGCGGAAAGGACAAGCCGCGCTGGATAAGGAGAACGCTTCCCATGCCGCCATAGGAGAGCCACCTAAACTTACGAAATTTGAAACCGACAAAGAGAAGTTGCGGCGCGTGATCCGCGCCGCCCTGTCCTCTGCTATCTCTTTTGAGGACTTCTCCGGGAAGATGTTACAACAGGGCGTGACCGTCAAGGAGAGCCGGGGGAGGTTATCGTATCTCACGCCGGACAGGACGAAGCCAATCACAGCCCGGAAATTAGGTGATGATTTTGACCGTGCCGCCGTACTGGAAGCACTCACCCTAAACGCACAGAACGCCGCAAGAGCCGCCGAAAAGCCCGCACCTAAACAAGGAATACCCCCGCAGCATAAAAGACCGCTTACAGCGGAAAAAAGCCGCCATAAACGCACCGAAACAGGACGGCGTACAGCGCATGGTAGACCGGGAAGCCAAGCGAGCCGAGGGCAAGGGCATAGGATATGACCGCTGGGCGGCTGTCCACAACCTAAAGCAAATGGCGGCTACCGTGAATATTTACGAGGAATCCGGCTTTTCTTCCCCGGAGGAACTGGAAGCCGCCCTTGCCGCCGCCAGTGCCGGACTGCATGAAACCACCGGGAAACTGAAAGCCGTGGAAAGCACCTTGCGGGAGAAAAAGGACTTGCAGAAACAGCTATTAGCCTACATCAAGACCAAGCCAGCCCGTGACGGGTTGCGGGCGCAGAAATCGGAGAAAGCAAAGCGAGCCTATCGGGAGCGGCACGAAAGCGAGTTTATCATTTCCGAATCTGCCACCCGGTATTTCAAGGCAAAGGGAATCTCCAAGCTGCCAGCGTCCAAAGCCCTACAAGCGGAGATTGAGCAGCTTACAAGGGAGAAGAACAGTCTTTACAACGAGTACCGGGAAAAGAGGGGGCGCACCACGGAATTACAGACCGTAAAGAACAATATCGACCAGATTTTACGCCGGGAGCCGGAGCGAGGAAAGGGGCGGGATAATGAACGGTAAACGCCCATACAAAAGAGGATGCCAAACGAATACAGGCGGGGATTGAAAGCGGCTGCGGTACAGACGCTCCCGGAAGCTATATCGCATGGCTGTGCCAGCAGACCAAAGTTCATGCCATGGAGATGCCCGGAAGTAGGTATGACATAGGCAACCTTGAAAGCTACGAACAGGTACAAAAAGAGTACAGGGGGATAACGAAGTAATGCTTATACCGAATATCAATTTAAACAACAAAACAATATTTATAACCGGTGCAGCCGGATTCATCGGAGCCAATCTTGTGACGGAACTCTTTCGCACTCAATCACCGATTAAAATCATCGGCATCGATAACATGAACGATTACTATGATGTTTCAATCAAGGAGTACAGACTTGCGGAGATAGATAAGCTTGTCAGCGAATATCCTGACTCCGCGTGGACTTTTATCAAAGGTTCTATCGCGGATAAAGAGCTTATCGACCGCATTTTTGCGGAGTATAAGCCGTCGGTGGTTGTGAATCTTGCAGCACAAGCAGGTGTGCGATATTCCATCACCAATCCTGATGTGT
>ULQL01059882.1_pt1 | contig 13758 bp, 9 predicted proteins | sample 1954411 | NCBI WGS metagenome assembly ULQL01 (sample SAMEA4835654, study PRJEB28245) | human gut metagenome | biome: gut microbiome; material: fecal sample | place: Denmark | collected 2008 | reverse complement strand
AGCTGCATGGCAGCCGTGTAGCCACGGCAAAGTATGGGGCTTATAGCAAGAAAAAAGTTTCCCCCTCTAAGACGTGAATCTCGGAGGGGGAACGACTTTCTTGATGATTGCTTTCTTGATTATCTTCTTGGCGGTGCGGGCATGTCGATATGGGGCAGGTCAACGCTTTCGTATGAAGACTGCCAGATCCGACTCCGTGAATCGGGCAAATTCCTCAGTATCGGGGTTGCGCTTCCTCGTAAGCCTTTCGGATGGATGCTGGTGTTGGTTAATCTCTTGTTTCATTTCTTTTTTCTTACTTCCCAATGACCGCTATAGCCGCTACCAATATACACAATATGAGGCATTTTGGCGATACGACGCTTGATAGTAATAATGCTTTTCCCAGATTGTTGAGCCAGTTCAGCAGTTGTTATTTTAGGATAAACAGCTACTTGATATTCTATCCATTTATCTAAATCATCGCCTTGAGTGCCACCTTGAGGGACATCTTGAGGGACACCTTGAGGGACATCTTCGGTATCACCTTGAGGGACATCTTGAGTGACACCTTGAGTGACACCTTGAGTGACATCATCATTCTCCATAATATTTGCCTCTATACCAGGATGAGATTCCTGCCAAGCTAAGATCATATTGGGGAACGTGACTGTAAACTGAGCACGATCGGAGAAGAAGGATGGAAGCATCTTTTCCTCAAAGTAGGGAAGGGCTATAATCGGATTGATAATCTTGCCCATTCCCGAACCTTTACGCTCCATATAACCCAACTGTGCAAAGATGTCAGCAATAACCGGATTGCGTCTTACTGAAGGAATGACTTCTGTGTCGAGAACATCAGTTTTATAACGTTTACCATCTTGTGCCAGAAGTTTCAGTTGGTTAGTGGCACTAACCAACTCGTTTCCTTCCTTCTTCAGTTTCGTTTTCAGATACTTCCAATAGTTTCTGTTCTTGGTATAATCGTCTTGGTTGTTGAGCACACCAACGACATCCAAAACGGAAAACCACCATTTGGATAGTGTCTCGTCCCAAACGGCACGCACTTCGCGGTCGTTGAAGAAACGGATGGATACCTTCTGTATATTGTTATTGCACATTGCTTTCTGTCTTGATTTGTTCGGGATGCCTTCGGGATTTGTTCGGGATGAATGCGATTATTCCATCGGCTTGATCATTTTCTCGATAAAGGCAATCTCATTCTCGGAGAGCTTGTACATGGTGTAGAGTTCATGAATGTGTATCAACAATCCATGTGCCGTTTAGGTTGCTGCCCATGCGCGACAGTAGAGCGGCTGCTTCCAGGGTAGCAATGTGTTTTCTCACCATGCGTTCCGACATGCAAACGGGCTGAAAGCCCAATGAGCGCATAGCCCAGGGCAAGCGAAGCGACACCCTGGGTATTATCGTATTATCATTGGTACGCCCTGTAAGGGCAAAAGCATTAATCCTTAAACACATATTCCTTGTTGTATTCTACTCCATAGGATTCTAAAAACTTTTGGTACTCATCTTGAAACGACATTTTTTTGTGATGTATGCCTTGATTCTTTACATATTCCATTGTTTTTTCGACGACAGACTGGCTGACAGAGAAAACACCATATCCATTCTGCCATGCGAATGTTCGATAATATGGTTCTATTGTTTTCATCCATCTACTACTGTTGCGTTTTACCTCCTCCACCACATGTGATATAGCGACATCCTTTGACAATAGAAATAATATATGTATGTGGTCGCAGATGCCGCCTACCTGTATTACTTTGCAACCTGTGGCATTCACCAATTGTCCTATGTAGGAATGAATGCGGTCGAGTTCTCTTTCACGAATAGGAGGACTCGTGGTCTTGATGTGGAATATCAAATGTATGTAGAGTTTACTTAATGACTGTGCCATGTTTTTACGCTTTTGTCCTTTCAGGGCGTTGATGATTTATTGTTTGTTACCCAGGGTGTCGCTTCGCTTACCCTGGGCTAAGAGCTTATTGGGCTTTCAGCCCGCCTAGGGTGTCGCTTCGCTTGCCCTGGACTAAGAGCTTATTGGGCTTTCAGCCCGCCTAGGGTGTCGCTTCGCTTGCCCTGGACTAAGAGCTTATTGGGCTTTCAGCCAGTTCCTGTCTGAATCCGAAGCTCCTGTTTGCTGTTTTCTTGTTTCGGGATTCGTTCGGGATGGGTTTACATTTAAAAGCTATGGGTGCTCACAGACAATCCATTTGCCGTTTTGTTGCTGCTCATGCGTGACAGTAGACCAACGGTAGTAACTCTTTTTTCCATCGAAACGGACGCTTTTTATAAAAAAAACACTCCTCAAGCAAATAAATAGAAACAGGCTACGCAGTCTTTTTGCGCTACACAGAAAAATCAGTGAAAACGATGAGAAAGCGCATTTTTCATCTACCGCGCAAATAGACTGCGTAGGAAAGGGGAGATCAGTCGATGTCGATCAGTTGGAAATGCTTGTTGAAGGTGAATTCCATGCCATTGGCCAGCTCCACCTCATACTCCTTCTTACTCATCTCCAGTTTCTTGACCGACTTTCCGGGATAGTGGAGGCGCAGGTAGCTTCGGATGGGGTAGGGGATCAGCTCCGCAGGCACCGAACCGTGCTTGCAGTCGATCTCTGTCAAATTGCCCCTTTTGTCAAACTCGAGTTTGGTGCCATTGCGCAGCACGACGTCATAGCTCTTGCCGGCTCCCGACTCCTTCTTGGCCAGCACCACCTTTTGGTGGCTGAAATGGCGCGTGATCACGGCCTGGGCCTTGGCGGGAAGCATGGCGACGGAGATGGGCTTGTCGTTGTCCACATGGGCAGAAATAGTGCAGGAGACGATGCAGCAGATGGCGATCATCAAAAATCTCATTGTTCTTTTCATAAACTTCAAATCTATTGTTTTATTATACCTATATACGGATCGTGCCGAGACACGATACACTGTTTTGGACGGCTAAGGGTCGCAATGGTTTAAGGCTGCGCTCCACCTTGACAGAAAAAAACCACCCCCGGGGACGGCGAGGGTGGTAATGGTCAGGTCATTGGGCTTGGCGTGTGGCAAGAAAGCGCTCCGCCTTGTGGAGGTCTTCGGGCGTGTCAATGCCGACGGTCTCGACATCGGTCAGTCCGACCTTGATCTTGTAGCCGTTTTGCAGCCAGCGCAGCTGCTCCAGGCTCTCCGCCAGTTCGAGCGACGACTGGGGCAGACGCGTGACCTCGCGCAGCACGTCGGCACGGTAGGCATAGAGGCCGATGTGCTTGAGGAAGGGGTAGGCCGCCAGCCACTCGCCCCGATCCTTGCCCCGGACAAAGGGGATGGGAGACCGGGAGAAGTAGAGGGCGAAGCCGTCGTTGTCGAGGACAATCTTGGGTGAGTTGGGATTATCCACCGCCTCGATGCTCTCGAAGCGCTTGCCGAGGGTGGCTATCTGCGTGGCGGGGTCGTCGAAGGCCTCCATCACCGTACGCAGTTGCGAGGGCTGGATGAAGGGCTCGTCGCCCTGAACATTGATGACGACGTCGGGAGATCCGCCGACCAGGTCGAGGGCCTCGCAGATGCGGTCGGTGCCGCTCTTGTGGTCGGATCGCGTCATGACGGCCTGGCCGCCAAACGCGGTGACGGCATCGTAGATGCGCTGGTCGTCGGTGGCGACATAGACGCGGTCGAGGACCGATCGTACCTGTTCATAGACGCGCTGGATGACGGGTTGGCCGCCCAGGATGGCGAGCGGCTTGCCCGGGAAGCGCGTAGAGGCGAAGCGCGCGGGGATGATGGCTATATACTCCATGGCGTGATTACTTGATGATGTGGAGCCACTTCAGCGGCTTCTTGACCAGTTCGCTGAGCTTGCTGTCCTTGTTCTTCTGCGGCAGCGCATAGTCCTCGCGAATGTCGTACTTCGTGGAGTGGACGGGGGCCTGGTCGCCACCCTGCTTGCCACGGCCGCGGCCGCGCTTGCGCGAACTCTTCTTCTTGCCCTTGGGGGCGTCGGTCTGGGACTGGGCCTGCTGACCGCCCTGCTGACTGCCTTTCTGGCCTCCCTGCTGGCCGCCTTGCTGACCGCCGCCCTCGGTGCCCTTGTCCTTGCCACGTCCACGGCTGCGGGATCTGCGTTCCTTTTGGTCCTTTCGTTCCTTTTGGTCCTTCTGGGCGCGGCTGGCGTCGCCCTGCTGCTGCGGCTGCTGATCGCGGGCCTCACGGGCCTCGCGGCGCTGGCGTCCGCGGCGCGGCTGCTTCTCCCTGGGCTGCTGGTCCTGAGGCTGCGACTGCTGCTGGCCGTCCTTGGCCACGGGCTGATCGGCCTTGTCGGCCTCACGGGGCTGCGGCTTCGCGGCCTTCTCGGCGCGCTGCTTGTTCTGGCGGTTGCGGCTCTTCTTGTCCTTGTGGCTCTGCTGGTCGCGGGCCTCGCGGCGGCGGCTCTTCGCACTCTTGCCCTTGGCGGGGCGCGCCGACTGGCTATATTCGGGTGCCTCGCCGACGTCCTCGGGCAGGGGTACCTTCTCCACCGTCTTCTCCAGGAACTTCTCTATCTGCTGGAAGTAGTACTGGTCCTGCTCGCTGACCAGCGTGATGGCCACGCCGTCGCGGTTGGCACGGGCCGTACGGCCGATACGGTGGACGTAGTCCTCGGCGTCGCGGGGCACGTCGAAGTTGATGACCATCGCGATGTCGTCGATGTCGATGCCGCGGGAGATGATGTCGGTGGCGACGATGACGTCGAGCTGGCCGCTCTTGAACTGGAACATCATCTCGTCGCGCTCGGCCTGGTCGAGGTCGGAGTGCATCTCGCCGCAGTTGACCTTCATGCGCTTCAGCGAGGCGGCGATCTGCTTCACCTTCTGCTTGGAACCGGAGAAGATGATGACGCGGTTGAGGTCGCCGGCCTTGAAGATGTCCTTGAGGATCGCCATCTTCTGCGTCTCGTAGCAGACGTAGGCCTTCTGCTGGATCTTCTCGGCGGGCTTGCTCACGGCGAGCTTCACCTCGACGGGATTCTTGAGCAGCGTCTTGGCCAGGTCCTCGATCTTGTCGGGCATCGTGGCCGAGAACATAATGGTCTGGACGTTCTGCGGCAACTTGCGGGCGATGGTGAGGATATCCTCGGAGAAGCCCATGTCGAGCATGCGGTCGGCCTCGTCGAGGATGAAGAAGCTCACGCGAGAGAGATCGACGTTGCCCAGCGACATGTGGGAGATGAAGCGGCCGGGGGTGGCGATGACCACGTCGGCACCGAGGGAGAGGCTCTTGAGCTCCTGGTCGTAGCGGTTGCCGTCGTTGCCGCCATAGACGGCCACGCTCGACACGCCATCGAGATGGTAGGCGAAGCCCTGCATAGCCTGGTCGATCTGCTGGGCCAGCTCGCGCGTCGGCGACATGATGACGCAGTTGATGGCGTCGGCAGGATAGCCGCCGTCGGCCAGCTTGGAGAGGATGGGGAGCAGGTAGGCTGCCGTCTTGCCCGTACCGGTCTGGGCGACGCCCAGGATGTCGCGGCCTGCGAGGATGTGGGGGATGCAGCTTTCCTGTATGGGAGTGCACGTCTCGAACTGCATGTCGTCCAAGGCGTCGAGCACATAATCGTTCAAATCTAATTCGTCAAAATACATCTTTTCTGAAAGATAAAAATGGTGAGTGATACTACCTTGGCGCGTGCCTATAGCAGAAATAGGCTATGAAGGCAAAGATAAGGTTCGGAATCCATGCGGCCAGCACGGGGGGCGTGCCGGCATTGATGGCAAAGGTCGAGGAGACGGTCTGGAGCATGATGTAGCCGAAGCTCAGGCCCAGGCCGATACCCAGATAGAGGCCCATTCCTCCCTTTCGCTTTCGCGCCGAGAGCGAGAGTCCGATGATGGTGAGGATGAAGGAGGAGAAGGACATGGCGATGCGCTTGTGGAACTCCACCTCGTACTGCACGACATTGCCCGAACCGCGGCTCGTCTGCTTGGAGATGTAGTCGAGGAGCTCGGGCGAGGTGAAGGTCTCCTGCTGGCCCTTGGAATAGACCAGGTCGGTGGGTTCCATGAGGATGACCGTGTCCTTGACGTCGCCGGTGACGATCCGCTCGCGCAGGCCGACCAGCGTGCGCGTCTTCCAGTTGGTGGCCTTCCAGTGGTACTTCGCGTCGGCGATCGTGTCGTACTGGATCTCCATGGCCGTCATGTGGCTGACCAGCTTCTTGCCCTCAAACTTGTCGAGGGAGAAGCCGTAGCCGCGCTTGTAGCGGTCGTCGTAGTGCTGGATGTAGGCCACCGTGCCCTTGCCCACCTGCAGCTGGACGTTCTCCGCCGAAGTGTTCTTCTTGGAGTTGCGGTAGAGCGACTCGAAGTTTTGGCGGATGACCGTGCCGTGGGGGATGACGAAGCTGTTGAGGTAGAAGGTGACGCTGGCGATGAGCACGCACGAGATCATGTAGGGGCGCATCAGCCGCCGGAAGGAGACGCCCGAGGAGAGCATCGCAATGATCTCGGAGTTGCCGGCCAACTTCGAGGTGAAGAAGATGACGGCAATGAACACGAAGAGCGGGGAGAAGAGGTTGGAGTAGTAGGGGATGAAGTTTGCGTAGTAGTCGAAGACGATGGCACGCCAGGGCGCATGGTACTTCGTAAACTTCGAGAGGTTCTCGTTGAAGTCGAAGACCAGGGCGATGGAGATGATCAGCACGATGGAGAATATGTAGGTGCCGATAAACTTCCGGATGATGTACCAGTCGAGACGACCGAAAAGGTGCTTGGGCGACAACTTGCGCAGCACACGCGCCACCCTGGCCCCCGCCCGGCGTATCGTCTCGGGCTGGGGCATCCTGCGCCTCATCTTGTCTATGGTCTCTCCCATCTGCATGTCGAAAAAATTGTTTTTAGAGTCTGTCCTGCGAACGTAAAGGAGCCGGGCCTATATCCTCCGCCCGAGCTGGTCGATGACGGAAGACTTCCACTGGGTGAAGTCGCCCTGGAGGATGTGGGCCCTGGCGTCGGTGACGAGCCGCAGGTAGAAGGCGAGGTTGTGGATGCTGGCTATCTGCATCGCCAGCAGCTCGCCCGCCTTGAAGAGGTGGTGGAGGTAGGCCTTGGAGGTGATGCGGTCGATCTCGCAGCCCGTGGGGTCGAGGGGCGAGAAGTCGGCCTCCCACTTCTTGTTGCGCATGTTCATCGTGCCCTCGTAGGAGAAGAGCATGGCGTTGCGGCCGTTGCGCGTGGGCATCACGCAGTCGAACATATCGACGCCGCGGGCGATGCCCTCCAGCAGGTTCTGGGGCGTGCCCACACCCATGAGGTAGCGCGGCTTGTCCTTGGGCAGGATGGCGTTGACGACCTCGATCATCTCGTACATAACCTCGGTGGGCTCGCCCACGGCCAGTCCGCCAATGGCATTGCCCTCGGCGCCCTTGTCGGCGACGTACTTAGCCGCCTCGCTCCGCAGGTCGGGATAGGTGCAGCCCTGGACGATGGGAAAGAGGGCCTGGGGGTAGCCGTAGAGGGGCTCGGTCTCGCGGAAACGCTTGAAGCAGCGGTCGAGCCAGCGCTGGGTAAGCCCAAGGCTGTTCTTGGCGTAGGCGTAGTCGCTCTTGCCCGGCGGACACTCGTCGAGCGCCATGATGATGTCGGCACCGATGACGCGCTCGATGTCCATCACGCGCTCGGGGGTGAAGATGTGCTTCGAACCGTCGATGTGGGATCGAAACTCGCAGCCCTCCTCCGTGAGCTTGCGGATGCCCGTGAGAGAGAAGACCTGAAAGCCGCCGGAGTCGGTGAGGATCGGGCGGTCCCAGCCGTTGAAGCGATGGAGGCCACCAGCGGCCCGGAGCACCTCGCAGCCGGGGCGGAGGTAGAGGTGGTAGGTGTTGCCCAGGATGATCTGGGCCTTCACCTGCTCCTGGAGTTCGCGGAAGTGGACTCCCTTCACGCTGCCCACCGTGCCCACGGGCATGAAGATGGGGGTGAGGATCTCGCCATGGGCCGTCTGGATGCGGCCGGCCCGCGCGTCGCTATAGGCGTCGGTGTGCTGCAGTTCGAACGTCATTGGCCCTTCTCCTCCTTTTGATCCGTAGTTTCCTCGACGACGAGCTGGACGGGGTGGGCCACCAGTTCGTCGGTGAGGGCGAAGTCCCACACCTGCTGCACGTTCTCCACATAGTGGAAGGTGACGCCCTTGCGATAGATCTCGGGGATCTCCTCCACGTCGCGCTGATTCTCGGCACACATCACGATGTCGGTGATGCCGGCACGCTTGGCGGCGAGGATCTTCTCCTTGATGCCGCCGACGGGCAGCACCTTGCCGCGCAGCGTGATCTCGCCCGTCATGGCCGTGTTCTTGCGCACCTTGCGCTGGGTCAGCGCCGAGGCCAGGGAGGTGGCGATGGTGATGCCCGCAGAAGGGCCGTCCTTGGGCGTGGCGCCCTCCGGCACGTGGATATGGATGTTCCATTGGTCGAAGAGGCGGTAGTCAACGCCCAGGGCGTCGATATGGGCCTTGACGTACTCCAGGGCGATGACGGCGCTCTCCTTCATCACGTCGCCAAGATTGCCCGTGAGCGTCAGTTTGCCGGCCTTGCCCTTGGAGAGCGAGGTCTCGATGAAGAGGATCTCGCCGCCCACGCTGGTCCACGCCAGGCCCGTCACCACGCCCGCGTAGTCGTTGCCCTGGTAGATGTCGCGGTAGAAGGGCGGTTTGCCCAGCAGGCCCGGCAGCATGTCGGGGGTGATCTTGTTGGAGGGCAGCTTGCCGTCGGTGGCCTGGCGGAAGGCGAGCTTGCGCAGCGCCTTGTTGATCTGCTTCTCCAGCTGGCGCACGCCGCTCTCGCGGGTGTAGTTCTCAATGACCTTCTCCAGGGAGGCCTTCGTAAACTTCAGCTTGGGCTCCACCTGGTCGAGACCCGTGTTCTCCAGTTCGCGGGGGACGAGGTGGCGCTTGGCGATCTCTATCTTCTCCTCGGTGATGTAGCCGCTGACGGGAATCACCTCCATGCGGTCCAGCAGCGGACGGGGGATGGTGTTGAGGTCGTTGGCCGTGGCGATGAAGAGCACCTTGGAGAGGTCGTAGTCGGTGTCGAGGTAGTTGTCGTGGAAGGCGTTGTTCTGCTCCGGGTCGAGCACCTCCAGGAGGGCCGACGCGGGGTCGCCATTGACGGTGTTCTGCGTCACCTTGTCGATCTCGTCGAGGATGAAGACGGGGTTGGAGGAGCCAGCCTTGAGGATGCTCTTGATGATGCGTCCGGGCATGGCGCCGATATAGGTGCGGCGGTGGCCGCGCACCTCAGCCTCGTCGTGGAGGCCGCCCAGCGAGACGCGGACGTATTTTCTGCCCATGGCCTCGGCAACGCTCTTGCCCAGCGAGGTCTTGCCGACGCCCGGAGGACCGTAGAGGCAGAGGATAGGGGACTTCAGGTCGCCACGGAGGCGGAGCACGGCCATGTACTCCAGGATGCGCTCCTTCACCTTCTCCATGCCGTAGTGGTTGCGGTCGAGGACGCGCTGCGCACGCTTCAGGTCAAGGCGGTCCTTGGTATATACGCCCCACGGCAGCGAGACGAGCGTCTGCAAGTAGTTGAGCAGGACACTGTAGTCGGGCGACTGGGGATTGATATTGTCGAGCTTGGCGAGCTCCTTGGCAAAGAGCTTGCTCACCTCATCGGGCCAGGGCTTGAGGAAGGCCTTCTTCTTGAGCTCCCTCTTGTCCTCAGACTCGCCGCTGTCGCCCAGCTCCTCGCGGATGTTCTTGATCTGCTGGTGGAGGAAGTACTCCTTCTGCTGCTCGTCGATGTCGGCGCGCGTCTTGTTCTGGATGTTCTTCTTGATGTGCAAGAACTGGGTTTCGCGGTTGAGGACCTTCAACAGCTTGAACAGTCGCAGCTTCATGTTGTCCTCCTCCAGCAGCATGATCTTGTCGTAAATGTTGCTGACGATGTTGGAGGCGACGAAATTGACGATGGAGAGGTGGTTGCTGATGTTCTGCAGGGCGACCATCGCCTCGTTGGGGATGTCGTCGTTCATCTTCACATAGATCTCCACACCCTGGCGCAGGCCTTCCACGGCCGCGGCAAACTCCTTGTCGTCTTCTGCGGGGAAGACCTCAGGGATCATCTCCGTCTCGGCGGTGAAGAAGTTGTTGGCGTCGTCGAGCGACTTGAGACGGCAGCGCGCCGAGGCGATCACGATGGCCGAATGCTCATTGTTGGATCCGGGCACCTCAAACTCCTTGACGAGCTTGGCATAGACGCCCACTTCGAAGAGGTCCTCCTGGATGGGGTAGTCCACGCTGGCGTCTTTCTGCGCGAACACGGCAAAGGTCTGGTCGGGATGATCGCGGAGGTAATCCAGCAGCTTCAAACTCGGCTGGCGCCCAATGAGAATCGGGGTCATGACGCCGGGGAAGGGGATCAGATTGCGGGTGATGAGGACGGGGATGGGACCATCCACGGATCCGACCTCCTTGGCCAGCGCCGAGGGGTCGCCGTCGTAGTCCGACAACATCATCCGTATCGTTGTATTTTGCTTCATTATCTTATTGTCTTCTGTGTTTTGGCGTGCAAAGGTACAAAGAAAATTCCTATTTCATGGAAAAATCCGTGCGAAACCTTGACTTTGCCCGCACAATGCGGCATTAGGTTGGCCGCAAGGCAGGCAATGGGGTGGCTGCAAGCGCGGGCGACAGGCTGGCCGCACGCGTGGGACAGAATCCACAAGGCAGGCGATGGGCTCAGTCTAAAGTCTGATCACCTGCTTCACGCCCTTGACCGTGCGTAGCTTCTTGATCAGCAGGTTGAGCTTCGACTTGTCGTCGAGCTGCACGACAAGATTGCCCGAGAACAGGCCGTCATGGGAGTCGATATTGATGGATCGCATCACGATCTTCTCGTCCTTGCTGATGATGTTGGTGATGTTGCTGACGATGCCGATGTCGTCGTTGCCGATGACGCGCAGCGTGATGTCGTAGTGGGAACTGCCCTTGCCGCTCCACTGCGCACGGACGATGCGGTAGCCGAAGCGGCGCTGCATCTCGGCGGCGTTGGGGCAGTCGGCACGGTGGATCTTGATGCCGCCATTGACGGTGACGAAGCCAAACACCTTGTCGCCATAGATGGGGTGGCAGCAGCGGGCGAGCGAGAAGTCGATGCCCTTGAGGCTCTTGTCGATGATGAGCACGTCGTCGTTCTTCTTGGCCTCGGTGGTGGCGGGGTGGGCATACTCGAAGTTTTCCGCGCTCTCGGCCTCGCGCTCCTTGACCTGGCTCTGGTCGACCAGGGCCTGGTATTCGTCGAGGACGCGGGTGGGGTCGAGGCGGCCTTCGGCAATCTGGTGGTAGAAGTCGCTCTGCTCCTTGAAGCCCATCTTGCGGATGAGGTGGGCGACGGTGGCCTCGTCGTAGTCGAGCTTCTTGTTCTTGAGGCGGCGCTCCAGCAGCTCCTTGGCGTAGAGGCCCTGCTTCTGACGTGTCTCCTTGAGCGAGAGGCGCAGCTTGGCGCGGGCACGGGAGGTGACGAGGATGCGCAGCCACTCCGGCTTCGGAGTCTGGTTGCTGGCCGTCAGGATCTCGACCGTGTCGCCACTGTGGAGGGGCGTGCGGAAGGAGACATTCTTGCCGTTGACCTTGCCGCCGACGCAGGTGTCGCCGACGCGCGAGTGGATATGGTAGGCGAAGTCGAGCACGGTGGCTCCCTTGGGAAACTTCAGCAGGTCGCCCTTCGGGGTGAAGGCATAGACCTCGTCCTCGTAGAGGTCGAGCTTGAACTGGTCCATCACCTCCAGGTTGTCGCCTGCCTCCAGGGCGGTGCGGATCGAGGCGAGCCACTCCTCCATGCCGCCGCCGTCGGCCTTCACGCCCTTGTAGCGCCAGTGGGCGGCGAGGCCGTGCTCGGCCACCTCGTCCATGCGCTCGGTGCGGATCTGCACCTCCACCCACTTCTGCTCAGGACCGAGCACGGTGATGTGGAGACACTCGTAGCCATTGGACTTCGGCACGCTGATCCAGTCGCGCAGGCGCTTCGGGTTGGGCTGGTACATGTCGGTGACGATGGAGTAGGCCTGCCAACACTGCATCTTCTCCTTCTCCAGCGGGGAGTCGAGGATGATGCGGATGGCAAAGAGGTCGTAGATGCCATCGACGCCACACTTCTGCTTCTTCATCTTCTGCCAAATGGAGTGGATCGACTTGGTGCGGCCCTTGATATGAAATTTGAGTCCGGCCTCGGTGAGGTGTTTGCTCACCGGACCGATGAAGCGCTCGATGTAGGCGTCGCGGGAGCGCTTCGTGGCGTTGAGTTTCTCCTTGATCAGATAGTAGGCGTCGTGCTCGAGATACTTCAGCGAGAGGTCCTCCAGCTCGCTCTTGAGCTGGTAGAGGCCCAGTTTGTGGGCCAAGGGGGCGTAGAGGTAACTGGCCTCCTCGGCCACCTCGTGCTGTGCCTCCTTGTTGGGCGTGTCGCGTATCTGGCGCATCAGGCAGACGCGGTCGGCGATCATGATGAGCACCACGCGCATGTCCTCAGCGAAGGAGAGGAGCAGGTTGCGGAAGTTCTCGCTCTCCACAATGGGAGTCTTGCTGTAGAGCTCCTGGACGCGGACGAGGCCCTGGAGGATCGTCGCCACGCCCTCGCCGAAGTCCTTGCGCGCCAGCGTCGTGTCATAGTGGCCGCGAAGCACGCTCTCGTAGAGCATGATGGCCAGCAGACTGTCACGGCGCAGGCCGATGTCGCCGACGGCCACCTTCGCCGTCATCAAAGCCTTGAGGACGGGATTGAGGCCGAAGCGGTCGCGCTCGATGTGGCGAGCCTCGATCTCAGAATGGATATGGGTGCGCAGACGCTCCACGTCAGTACCGCTCAGGGTGTCGTTGAGCATCTCGTGAATCTCCTTAGTAAGTGCCTCGCAGGCGTGCTTTTCTTCCTCGGTGAAAACGAATTTTTCTTCCATTGGCTGACGTTGCTTTGATGAATGATGCTACAAAGTTACGAAATTTCATCTGAATATTTCCCGATTTAAGAAAAAGTAAGTATATTTGTGCATTGGTTAGAGGACAACAAATAGACCACCTTATTTATAATATTAATATCGCAAAAGGATATGCTGACACAACAAGACTTGCAACAGATTGCTGCCAAGGGCATTGCCGAAGAGCAGCTGCAGAAGCAGATGGATGATTTCAAACGCGGATTCCCCTTTCTGAGGCTCGACTCCGCAGCCACCGTGGGTCATGGCATCCTGGCACCGACGGACGCCGAGCGCGAGGAGTACATCCGCCAGTGGGACGCCTACAAGGCCGGGAAGCACCGGGTGACGAAGTTTGTACCCGCCTCGGGTGCTGCCAGCCGCATGTTCAAGAATTTGTTCGCCTTCCTCGACGCCGACTACGACGCCCCGCAGACGAGTTTCGAACACGAGTTTTTCGACCACATCCACCAGTTTGCCTTCTTCTCCGAGCTCGACGCTGCCTGCCTGAAGAATGAGGGCAAGGGAATCGACGACCTGCTGGCCGCAGGAGGACACAAGGCCGTCGTGGCCAACCTGCTGGAGGAGCGCGGCCTCAACTACGGCCAACTGCCGAAGGGCTTGCTCCGCTTCCACCGCTATGAGGACGGGGCGCGCACGGCCATGGAGGAGCACCTCGTGGAGGGCGCACGCTACGCCAGCACCAACGGCGAGGCCCACATCCACTTCACCGTCTCGCACGAGCACCTGCCTTTGTTCAAGGCGGAGGTGGAGAAGCGGGTAGGGAAGTATGCGGAGAAGTACCAGGTGCGCTACGACATCTCCTTCTCGGAGCAGAA
>ULQL01019720.1_pt1 | contig 13787 bp, 9 predicted proteins | sample 1954411 | NCBI WGS metagenome assembly ULQL01 (sample SAMEA4835654, study PRJEB28245) | human gut metagenome | biome: gut microbiome; material: fecal sample | place: Denmark | collected 2008 | reverse complement strand
CCCCAGCCACTGGCGGGTATTCGTGATAGCCTCAGCGTATGGCATGAGATGCAACTCCTTGTTCTCCTTGCGCATATCGTCGAGCGCAGAAGTAAGGAGATTGAATGCCGGATTGATGCCGAGCTGGTTGAGGAAAGAATCCTCGCAATAGTAAGCCTGGCTCACCTTGATAGGGTTATAGCCCATTCTGCCACGGATGCCGAAAAGGCAGGCGCCTATCAGAGCCAAGGAAATGAGGAAACGTGCTCCCACCAGCACTAGGTGCATATTGTCCTTAGGCAGAAGGAAGAGCCCCTCGAAGTAGCGGCGCAGACGGACGAGCGCATAGATAAACGCCCCCGTAAACACAAAATAGAGGGCGATATAGAGCCAGTAGGAAGACTCCTGCAAGAGCATGCCCGATGTGGTGGCTACATAGCCGAACCACCCGAAGATGCTGGAATTGATGTTCTTGAAGAAATACTGGAATGGCTGCCGAAGGCATGAAGGCGATGGCAAACCATGCCGCATACCAGATGTTGATGCCACGCAGCAAACGGCGATGACACCACCCCAGGCTGGCTGCTATCAGGAGCACAGCCACAGGCAATACCGAAATATAACAAGCTATGACATTATCAAACCATACACCCTTGACAAACGCCATTACCCTACTCGCCTCTGCATCTACAATCATGCCATGCAGGGCGATAAATTCTACCAATCTGAACAGAGTCATCACCAGCAATGCCAATACATGCACCGAAAGGAGATACCCAAAAGCCTTAAAATATCGTTTCATTTTTATTCTACTTTAGAAATCGGCTGCAAAGTTAATAATTATATCCCAATAAAAGCAAAATTTCTAGCCTTATTCTGTCTATAAACAAATAATTATATGTAACTTTGCAGCCAAAATAACATAATAAGACTTCGATAAGACATGAACATCAAGTACAACAAAGCCCTATGGCTCATCATCATCCTGGCTATCGTGATGATGATTCCATTCCTCGGACTCACAGATTTCAATACCAAGGGAGAGCCGCGCGAAGCGGTGGTTGCCTACACCATGCTGGAACATGGCAACTGGATTCTGCCTATCAACAACGGAGGTGATATCCCTTACAAACCGCCATTCTTCCACTGGTGCATCGCCTTCTTCAGCCTCTTCATCGGCCATGTGAATGAGTACACCTCCCGCCTGCCGTCTGCCGTATCGCTGGTATTGATGACCATCGGCGGTTTCGTGTTCTATGCCAAGCGCAAGAACGCCCAGACCAGCCTCATCGCTGCCATCCTCACGCTCACCGCCTTCGAGGTGCACCGTGCCGGAATGAACTGCCGTGTGGATATGGTGAACTCCGCCTTCATGGTGGGAGCCATGTATCTGCTCTACCGCTGGTGGGAGAAAGGAAAGCACCAGTTGCCTTGGCTCGCTATCCTCTGCATGAGTGGCGCTACGCTTACCAAAGGTCCTGTGGGCATCATTCTGCCTTGCTTTGTGATGGGCGTATTCATGCTTACCCAACGTGAGAACTTCTGGGGCATCGTATGGCGCATGGCTCTAACCGCCCTGCTCTCGCTCGTTATTCCTTTCTGCTGGTATTATGCAGCCTATCTGCAAGGCGGCGACGAGTTTCTGCGCCTGGTGAAGGAAGAGAACATCGACCGATTCATGGGCAAGATGGCATACGAATCGCACGAGAACCCAGCGTGGTACAACCTTCTCACGCTCATCACGGGCTGGTTGCCTTACACCTTATTATTACTGTTCTCGCTCTTCATTCTGCCATGGAAGAAGTTCTCGAAGACCCGTTTCCTGGAGAATGCGAAGAAGGCTACTCCGCTGCAGGTGTTCACCTGGCTCGCCTTCCTCCTGGTGCTCTTCTTCTACTGCATCCCTAAGAGCAAGCGCAGCGTCTATCTGCTGCCATGCTATCCGTTCATGGCTTATCTCATCGCCGAATACATCGTTTGGATGATGAAGGAGAAGATGGGAGCCTTGAAGGTTTATGCCGGGGTGATTGCTTCGATAACCCTGATTCTCAATATCGCCCTGCTGGTGGTAAAAAAAGAATGGGTGCCAGAAAGCATCTTCCACGGCAAGCATGCCATAGACAATATCGCCATGCTCCATGCGCTCGAAAACAACGATTTGCTCATCCTATGCAGCATCTTTATGGTTATCACTTTGGGGGGAGTTTACCTCATCTTCCGAGCACTCAAGAAGAAGAATTCAGGCAATATTGTTTCATATACTCTTGCCACCATCGTGGGTCTCTTCCTGATGCTCGACTCCAGTCTGCAGCCACCTGTGCTCAACACGAAGGCCGATAAGCATCTGGCGCCGGTTATCGAGAAGAAGTTTGATACCAGCAAACTCTATTCTTATATGTCGGTAGATATGCTGCATTTCTTCAGCCTCAACTTCTATCTGGGCGATAAGATCCAGCAGTTTGACAAGGTATTGCCACAGGATGGCGTGCTGATGATTCCGGAAGAAGACATACCTGATTTCCTTGAGAAATTCGGCAAGGACTACACCTTCCAGAAGGTTTGGGAAGTAAGAAAGACGGTAGAATGGCACAACAAGGTAGGTTTCTACCGATTCGTGAAGACTAGTGCCAATATTGCACTTAACAAATGATTAATGATTAATTATTAGTGATTAGATACAAAAAAAGCATCGGGATTATAAGTACCGATGCTATTTTTGTATCTATCAAATTGATATTCTTCTTATTTTCTTTCTTCGATAAGATTATACTCTTTCTTCGATAAAGTATCGAGGACGGCGCTTCACCTCGGTATAAATTTTGCCGATATAGACACCCGTGATGCCTACGCCCGTGGTGATGATGCCTCCGATAAACCACATGGAAACAAGCATGGAGGTCCAGCCCTGGATGGTCTTGCCCTGGAAATATTCTACCAAGGCAAAGATAATCATGATGACTGCCACCAAAGTCATCGCCAAACCCAGGAAGGTGATAAACCTAAGAGGTGCTACGGAGAACGAGGTGATGCCATCGATACTGAAGCTCAGCATCTTGGTAAACGGATACTTACTCTCACCCGCCTCACGAGCCTTGCGGTCGTAATAGACGAATCCCTCCCGGAAGCCCAACTGGCGTACGATGGATCTGAGGAAGAGATTGCGCTCGGGATACTGCATCAGAGCCTTCAGGGTGCGGTTGGTCATCATGCGGAAATCGGCATGATTGTAAACCGTATCCTTATCCACACTCTGCATCAGCTTATAAAAAGCCTGGGCGGTAAAGCGCTTGAAGAAGGTATCGGTCTTACGCTCCTTGCGCACACCATAGATGATATCCTTGCCTTCCTGCACCTGGCGCACCATATCCACGATAACATTCTCATCGTCCTGCAGGTCGGCATCGATACTTACCATCGCATCGCAATGGTCTACCGCAGCTTCCATACCTGCCCAGAGCGCATTCTGATGGCCCCGGTTATGCGACAGTTTGATGCCATGCACATACCCATGCTCCTTGGCAGCATCCGAAATCATCTGCCAAGTATGGTCGCGACTGCCATCGTCGACAAGCAGCAGTTCTGTGTCGGCATCAGTCTCTTTCTTAATCTTTCTGATCAATGCCCCCAGCACATCTAAGGTCTTAGGCAGCACTTCTTCCTCGTTATAACAAGGGATAACTATCAATATCTTCATTTGTAAGCCAGTATTTATTCAGATGCAAAAGTAACTCATTTTTTCTATTTAAACAAGAAAAACGTTTAATATTTTTTATTCTTGATATATATTTCCCGTTTTTCTCCATTCTTTCTTACCATTTCCACTTTACCTGTATCTCCAGATCGGTTTGCGAAGAGCGGGAGATTTCCTGCAAACCTGAAGAGATGTGAGAGCGGTCGAAATAATCGGTTGTACCCAATTTGGCGATAAGCAGCAGATGGGAACCTATCTCTGAGCGTGCCACCAAGGCGTAACGGATGCCCTCACCGTAGTAGCTGCCGAAACTCATCTGATAGAGCAGACCAGGCTCATAAGCGTAGATACGGGAGGCGAAATCGGAAGTATGGAAATAGCCCAGGCAGCCTCTCAACGTTCCTTTCAACTGCTTCTTCCATTTCCATTCCCACCCTATATGTTCGCTCACCATATAGCCTTTACTAAGCTCATCGCCCTCATTCTTCATTGCGCTTTCTGCCTGGCTCATCGTATAGTCTAAACTGGTTTTGGCGCTCCATCGTTTTTGGGATATTGTGGCATAGAGGCGCAGACGGCCGGTCGTGGTTCCCGCCTTATCCTTATAACGGAACCTTCCTCCTACCGTCAGCACTCTGGAGGGCTGGAAGAGGATATTCACCAGATTATCCCAACTCTGAGTGCTCTCCCTGGTCTGATACTTAGGCCAGGCAAAATAGGCGAAATCGCTGTAGGCTGTGATGCTCCAACGATGGGCAGGAATCCAAGTAAAGCCCAGGTATACGCCGTTTTCATCCTGCACATCGCTTCCCTCGGAAAAGCTGTTGCTGAAGAGAGAATAATATCGGGCAGAATAGAACCTGTGAAGAGCCATAAGCGTGAAATGGTCGGAACAGAGATAGGAGGCTGCATTGAGCGTGGCTATGGAACCACAATCGCCCGTAGCCGTTTCGCCGGAGAGGGTGAGGCGATGGGAGATGTAACCATAGCTGATGCTGGCATTCCAAAAGGCATTCCCCTCTGGAGCAAAACGCTTGTAAAGCTGGCTTTTATTAGGCGTGAGCGGAAGGGAGAAAGAGGTATAAAAGGCTGTACCTCCGATGTGCCAGCCCTGATGCCGGTAACTGATGTTGCCTCCCACAAGTGTATTGGATGCTATCTTCTGTTTGGCAATCTCATTCACCGTGCGATGCAAACCGGTCTTCAGGATGGTCTTGATGCCCCCGCCGTCAGCAGAAAGTGTAGCATCTATCTGGCGATAAGAAAGAAAGCCGGTCAATTCGAGGCCCTTTAATAAGGTATAGGTGGCTGCTGCGCCTTGCAGATAATTGGCTGAAGAACGGGAGGAATGACCGCGGATGATGCAGGAAGATGATCTGCCCAAGGAGGTTAAGGCTGAGAGTTTGCCGAAGCCGAAATCATTATTGAGTATCAGTCCCAATCCTGCGTTCAGTCTGTATCTGCCCAGGGTGATATTCTTCCATCTGCCCAGGTTCTTTACCTGAAGATAGAAGGAATAGAAGTCGTAACCCATCGTGTTCCTACCTCCGAAGAATGGTTCGCCGGCATCCTGAGAAGCTACGAATCCCAGTTTGACGGAATTGCCGTAGCGAAACTGGTAGCGCAGTCCGTGCTTGTAAGGATAGCCCAGATAGCCGTCGGTTCCGCTCGCATCGCCCTTGCGCTCATAAAAAGGAACCTTCAGCATGCCCATCACCTCGTGCTTGCCATACTGGGCGATGTTTTTAAGACTGGGAAAAGCCGGCTTGCTCCCATCATCGGCCACATAGAAGAAACAACTCATCAGCTGGCGCTGGTACCAGCCGATACTGCTTATCAGGGTAAGCTCGCTCATACTCTTCAGCTGGCCATAGCGGTAGATATAGAACAGGATGTCTTCTACCTGCGATGCAGTAAGAAACGGCATGCGCTCCAGTTCTTCTCTCGTTGCCGTATTCAGATTGACGGGATGCTGTGCCATCTCCTCCAAATCTTCTTCATAGTCCTGCCAGGCTACATGCTCGAAATCTTCGGATGCAGAAAGATCGGACAGCAGTTGCTGCCAGGGTGGCGAAGCGGAAAGAGAATCTTCGGGCACGGCGCCCTGTTCTGAAAGAGAGGAAGATTGGGCTTGAGCCCATGAGGCACAGAAGATTTGGGAGCTGCCTACGAGAAACAGTTTCAACAAGAGGGATGTTATGGAATGAGCATGCTTCATGTGTAGTAGGCACTTCATTTATTAAATTAAGACAAAGTTACTGCTAAAATATGAAAAAGAGAAAGAAAAAGCCAAGAATCTTTCTCAATTTGAGAAATAATCTGTAATTTTGCGGCGTAATTAGTAACACAAAGAGGCTTACACCTCTTTATATATAGAAGAAGCTCCACGAAGAAAAGGAGCTGGACAAAGAACTTTGAGGAGATTTACATGAAACAGAAAATATGCTTTTTACTGGCGATGCTCTTCTGCATCACCCTGCAAACCATGGCGCAGACCGATGGCGACAACCCTGAAGACAGGGAGGTGGACATGGATACTCCTACCTTTGAACCGATGGTGAAGGTAGGAAAAGTACTCCTGGATCATGACAGCGTGCAATATGTTCAGGTGAACAACGTGTACATTTATCCGCAGCCGGTATTCAAGAACGCCAAGGAGCGAATGGCTTACAACCGTTTGGTATACAACATCAAGAAGGTGCTGCCGATAGCCAAAGAAGTAAGAAGGATTATCATCGAAACGGGTGATTATCTGGAAACGCTGCCTAACAAGAAGGCAAAGGACGCACACATGAAACTGGTGGAGAAAGGTATCAAACAGGAATATACCCCGAGAATGAAGAAACTCACCTATGCACAGGGTAAACTCTGCATCAAACTGGTGTATCGCGAATGCAATTCCTCATCCTATCACCTGATTCAAGCCTTTCTGGGTCCTATCCGTGCCGGATTCTATCAGGCATTTGCAAGCCTCTTCGGTGCCAGCCTCAACAAGAAGTACGACCCGAACGGCGTTGACAGATTAACAGAAAGAGTGGTAAGACAGGTAGAATCGGGGCAGATTTAACCAGCTCATCTTATTCAGAAAGCCCATACACTTAGGTATAAAAGCATTTCCAGTCAATAGGAATTGCTTTTATACCTAAGTTTTTTTGTTGATACAAGCAATAGAAATCTCCGTTCATAGACATTGAACCGCCGTTCAAAGACATTGAATGTCGGTTCAAAGACACTGAACGGCGGTTCAACGTCTATGAACGAAGATTTAAACAGGCTGAAAAAAGAAATGTTCCTAAGAAAAGCAACAACTTTTCCTAGGAACATTTCCTTTTATATTCGAATGGGATGCCCACCTATTCCTCAGTATAAAGCACCTGAATCATAGTCTGGCCAACCGCCTTAAGCACATTCTTATCCAGATGAGCCATATCATCGCTCACGGTGTGCCAGGTAGGACCGAAACTGCTCTGCTGGCAGTCTGGATAATAAGCTATCACATCTACAGTAGGAATCTTAGCCTTCTCGTTGACCGGAATATGATCATCAGTAATCATTCCGCCATCGCTCTTAGGGAAGTAAGAGCCGAAACCTGCCTGACGGGCTGCAGCCCAAACCTTCTTCACGATGCCACCGGCATACTGCATAGACATACCTTCACGATAGAACTTGGCTCCCTGTCCGCCCACCATATCGAGGAGGATTCCGAAACGAGGATTATATCCCTCAGGCTTGTTCTCGCTCCAGTACTGGGCACCCAAAGCCCAAGTATCGCCATCGTCCTGAACATCAGCCCACTGAGGTGTTCCCCAGTCTTCTGTATCGAAACATACGAAATCTACGCCGATGTTAGGATTCAGCTTCTTATCTGCCTGCAGCTGGCGGGCTATCTCCAACATGACGGCTACTCCGCTGGCTCCATCGTTGGCAGCCATTACAGGCTTGCGCCAGTTGGTACTGTCAGGGTCGTTGTCGGCCCAAGGACGGCTGTCCCAATGGGCACAGAGCAAGATGCGGGTTTCAGCCTTCGGGTTGTAATGGGCGATGATATTGGTATTCTTCAGGATGGTACCATCATAGCCCTTGAGGTCAGCCTTCTGGGTCTCTACCTCACAGCCAAACTGCTTGAACTTGCTCACTATCCATTCGCCACACTTGTCGTGCGCCTCGCTGTTCATGACGCGAGGGCCGAAATCGCATTGTGCGGCACAATAAGCCAACGCCGAATCGGCATTAAAGGCAGGACCTACAGGATTCAGCTTCTCAGCTTCCTCTACTTCCTGGATTTCCGGCGACGTGGTGTTGGCATTCTTATAGCTGATAGCTCCAGCTACCACTCCGGCAGCAACTACCAAGCCTAAAATTATCTTCATTTTCTTCGTCATCGTATTTACTTTGAACTTTCAGATTTGAACTTTGAACTTTATGATTACCTTTTATCTATGAGATTCTTCACTCTTCGTTCTTCACTCTTCACTTTCCAAAGTTCTGTACCTGTGTCATCACTCTGAGCCAGTTGCCTCCCCAAATTTGGGCAATATCCTGCTCGCTATATTTGCGGCGCAACAGCTGGAGGGTGAAATTGATGAGTTCAGAAGAGTCGGCGAGACCTCTGATGCCGCCGTCTCCATCAAAGTCGGTACCCAGACCTACGTGGTCGATACCCATCACATCGATGGCATGCTCAAGATGGGCAATGGCATCCATGATGTCGGCTTCACCCTCTTTACGCAGGAATCCATGATAGAGCGTGGTATGAGCCACACCACCCTTTGCTGCGAGGGCACGCATCTGGTCATCGGTCAGATTGCGAGGCACATCGCAGAGCGCACGGCTGCTGCTATGGCTGCAGACAATAGGCGTCTGGCTGATATCAAGTGCATCGTAGAAACTCTTCTCGCCACCATGACTCAAATCTACCATGATGCCCAGGCGGTTCATCTCCTGAATCACCTTCTCGCCAAAACTGCTCACACCATTATGGGTATTGCAGCCGCGGGCACTATCGCAGATATCATTATCACCATTATGGCAGAGCGTGATATAAACGATGCCGCGCTGGGCGAAATGCTTCACGTTACTGATATCGTGCTCCAGGGCGAGACCGTTCTCGATGCCGAGCATGATGCTCTTTCTGCCATTCCGCTTATCGCTATAAAGATCGGCAGGAGTGCGGGCTATGCTGAGATACTGCCTGTTCTTGCTCACAATCTCTTCTATCTTGTCGAAGATGAGGTCGGCATACTGCGCAGGTCCCTTTACATCGAAAGCCACCTTGCTGCTGAAGCTCTCGCCAATCTGAGGCTGTGGCAGGTAAGCTACCATCGTGGTAGCATCCTGATGACCATCGGTCATCTTATGGAGATCAACCAGGATGCGGGAATCGCGATGATCAAACTTGATGCCCTGAGGGAAGAACATCGGAGTATCACAATGGGTATCGAGCGTAAGGATGCGCTTATGCAACTGCTTGGCTGCATAAAAGTTGTTAGCCTGATTAACCAGCCATTGGAAAATCTTCAATCCTTCTTCTTCCAGCCATTCCGGATGCCATTGCACACCGAGAATCTGCTTATATTCGCTACTCTCTACAGCCTCGATAATATGGTCAGAAGATTTGGCGATGGTACGCAGATGCTTGCCCGGCTCGCTTACCGCCTGATGGTGGAACGAGTTGACAAAGATCTTCTCCTTATTATATATATTATATAAGGTGGAATCTTTCTTGATTTCTACGATGTGGGTAGGTTCGGTACGGTCGGCATCCTGGCTATGCTTTACCAGTTGCTTGATATCCTGACACACCTTTCCACCCAGCGCAATAGCGAGGGTCTGGATGCCCCGGCAGATGCCAAGCATCGGAATCTGGCGGTTGAAAGCCAATCGGGTAATCATCAGTTCGGCAGCATCACGTTCCTGATTGATGTTATGAAGACGGGGAGAAGGCTCTTCGCCCATCCACAGCGGATTATGGTCGCCGCCACCCGTCAGAATCAATCCGTCGAGATGCTCCAGGGTATTGACGATGACCTGAGCATCGGCAACAGGAGGAATAATGACCGGCGTACCGCCAGCCGCTATTACCTGCTTATAATAACAATCACGAAGCGTAGCATCGATACCTTCGTAATTGGCAGTAAGTCCAATAACAGGCTGATGCTTCGCTTCGGGAAATCTAGAGTATGCATCCTGGAGATGCGACTCTAAGTCAAATGTTTCCATTTGTTTATCTTTCAAAAAATAATGATTCAAGATCTTCTAAAAATCGTACTCAGGTATGGAGACTCTTATTAATCTTCATCGAGAAGTACAGGAATCTCACGCTTGATGCTCTGCTCAAGAGAGATAAGCGTTTCGGTAGAAACCACACCAGGGATAGCCTGAAGCTTATTGTTGAGCAAATCCATGAGCTGCTCGTTGTCGCGTGCATAAAGCTTAATCAGCATGGTGTATGAACCGGTAGTAAAGTGGCACTCTACGATTTCAGGAATGTTCTGCAAGCGCTCTACCACCTTTTTATACATATTACCACGCTCCAAGTTCAAACCTACATAAGTGCAGGTAGAATAGCCCAGGCTCTTAGGGTTTACATCAAAACCGCTACCGGTGATGAAACCATCCTCCATCAAGTGCTGAACGCGCTGATGGATGGCTGCACGAGACACGCCACATTCTGCGGCTACGTCCTTGAAAGGAATACGGGCATTCTTAGAAAGGATGCCGAGAATCTTTCTGTCTAGATTGTCTATTTTCTCCATTTCGTTTTGTTTTATATTATTCTATTTATAAGGTACTTTTCTATACCAGATAGCAAAATTAATAAAATCTATTGAAACTGCAAACAAAATGCACGAATATTTTGCAATATCCGTGCATTTTGTTGTTTTTTATACTGTTTTTAACCAAAAACCTTGGCATTTTGCTACTTTTAGTAGAAAAATCATACGCTTATCTGATAACCTCGGAGAAGTAATGATCACGCAAAGGTTTCACCACTTTATCACCCGTCAAAACTATCTGCTGCTTAAGACGGATGTCTTGAGAAGAGGCTCCAATCTTCAGTTCATACGTTCCAGGAGCTATGTTCCATTGACGATTGCCTTGATGAGAATAATAACCAAACTGATCAGTATAGAACTTGATGCATACTCTCTTGGTTTCGCCAGGATTGAGAGAGATGCGGGCAAAGCCTTGCAACTGAATAGGATGAATCTGCTGGTTGCTCTGAGTTGGCGACAGATAAACCTGCGCTATCTCATCGGCACGAACCTTACCCGTATTGGTAACCTCAAAGTAGATATTGCTCGACTCTGAAGCCGTAGAGAGTTCCTTAACAGCCTGCAAGTTCTTATAGACAAAGGTTGTATAGCTCAATCCATAACCGAAAGGCCACTCTACACGGGCATCCTGACGAGTGGAATAATTATAGCAGATAGGCTCATAAACCTCAGTATTAGGATAGCTGACACTCAGCTTGGCAGATGGCGAAATCTTGCCATAAAGAATGTCAGCCACAGCTGTACCACCCTCTTCACCAGGATACCAGGCCTGGATGACTGCTGCACAACGCTTAGCTATCTTGGAGATAACCTGCGCACGACCGCCGAAGACTACCAGGACTACAGGTTTACCCGTAGCCAAGAGTTCCTCAACATATTCCTCTTGCTTACCAGGAAGTTTGAGACCATCTCGCTCACGGTTCTCACCACAGAGCATCACATTCTCGCCTACAGCAGCAACGATAACATCGCTTTCCTTTGCCATCGCCAAAGCTTCTGCCTTGTCTGCCTTCTCGCCAGAATCAACCTTGCGATGCAGGAGCTGATACTCCCAGGCGCGCTTATCGCCAGACTCTTCAAACTTGGTCTCTATCTCCTCTGTCCAGTCACAACCACGAGAATACTTAATATTAATACCCTCAGGTTTACTTGCCTGCATTGCCTCTAGCAATTTAACGATATGTGGCAAGTGGCTATCATCCCACTTTTTCTTCCAACTCTGCCAGAAATAGAACATTGAAGGGAAAGAGTAGTCACCACACATCGCCCAGATAGAATTGGCATTAGGACCCGTGAGCAAGATATTCTTAACCTGCTTGGCGCTGTTAACATCAGCCTCCTTCACAAGAGGCAAAACACCATTATTCTCCAACAAGACGATAGACTGGCTGGCAATATCGTAAGCCGTCTGCCGTTCTTCCTTAGTATCAAGCTTTACATCCTCCGTACTATACAGATATGGATTCTTATCCATCAGTCCTGCCCGAATCTTATAACGCAGGACATCCTTTACAGCACGCTCAAAGACTTCTTTCTTAACAAGTCCCTTATCCAAGGCTTCCTGTAAATACTGATAATTTTCACCTCTAGGGAAATCAACATCATTGCCACCATTGATAGCAGCCACAGCTTTCTGAAGAGGAGTATCTAGTCCCGGCAACTGGTCAATGGCAGTATAATCGCTCACCACCATTCCATCGAATCCGAGATAATCTCGCAAAATATCGTTGAGGATCTCACTATTTGCCACGCACTTGGTACCATGAACAGCATGATAACCCGGCATCAAAGCCTTGCTACCTGCCAGACGAATCATCGTCTCATGAGGCAAAAGGATATCTTCCATCATCTCCTTCTCATCAGCATCACCGCCACCACCATATCCCAGATAGTGTTTAGAGCAAGCTCCCACTCCCTTCTTGAGGTCACCCTGCTGAAGACCCTTGACAAAAGCAGTACCCATAACGGCAGAAAGATAGCCATCCTCACCGTATGATTCTTCCAGACGATTAAAACTTGGAGTACGGCAGACGTCTACCATAGGGGAAAGCGACAATACGCCACCCATCTTGCGAAGAGCGGTACCTGTCTGCAAAGTCTTGAGCTCTGCCAACTCTGGATTGAATGAGCAAGCCTGACCTATCTGCTGTGGATAGACTGTTGCATCTTGCGTATTGATACCCGAAAGAACTTCCTCGTGAAAAAGAGCCGGGATACCATTTGGGGTATGATGTATCAACCAATCTTGTACAACAGCCACACGCTTTCGCAAGAAATTGGCATCAACCAATTCCTGACTGGCGTACTGAGAAAAATGTCCAATACCATAAGGAATGAGCTGCTTGCATTTGACGGTATCCAAATTGCCTTCCGCATCAAAAAGCTCATCCATATACCCACTTCTCAACTGAGCGATACGCTCTGGCTGTGACATTCTGCTGTAGAGTTCATCTACCTGTTGGTTCACTTGCTGCTCCGTATTGTTTATGTTACAGCAACTAGCCATCAGCACAGTTGCACATACGGTTGTTGTAATTTGTTTCATCATTATCTTTTAGATTAAAAAAATGATTATTGAAGTTGTTTATTATCATGTGCAAAGATAATGCAAATAAGAGAACTAACAGATTCGCTTTCCCGTTTTTTATGCAAAAGCAACAAACACAAACGTAAAAGAAACAAAAGAGCCAAAGATAACACTCTATCCTTGGCTCTTACCTTATTATATTTTAGTAGTAATTACTTGTTGAAATGAATTCAGTAATTACTTTCTCCTCTTTGAATGCGCAGCTTTCTTGGCTGCAGGTTTAACAACCTTCTTCTCTGCTCCTACGGCTACATCTTCCTTCAACTCGCCAGCAGGCTCAGCCTTAACCTCAGGCTTTACGATGCTGACAAGCTCTAGGTCGAACACCAAAGTAGAATATGGAGGAATCTGACCAGCCTGACGCTCGCCGTAAGCCAACTCGTAAGGAATGTAAACCTGCCACTTACTGCCCACAGGCATCAGAGTAAGCGCCTCGGTCCAACCCTTGATCAAGCCGTTGGCACGGAACTTGTCAGTCTTGCTGCCACCATGCTTGGATGTAGCATCAAAAACGGTACCATCAATCAGACGACCCTCGTAGATAACCTCTACCTCATCGCTTGCCTTAGGCACTTCGCCATGACCTTCGGTAATCACCTTATACTGCAAACCGCTAGGCAACACCTTTACACCAGGTTTCTTGGCATTAGCGGCAAGGAACTTCTCGCCGGCACCAGCCAAAGCTTCCTTCTGGAAATCGGCAGCAGCCTTAGAGGTAAAGAATGTAGTATCATTAGCCAAAGCTGCGATAAAA
>ULQL01039019.1_pt1 | contig 13910 bp, 9 predicted proteins | sample 1954411 | NCBI WGS metagenome assembly ULQL01 (sample SAMEA4835654, study PRJEB28245) | human gut metagenome | biome: gut microbiome; material: fecal sample | place: Denmark | collected 2008 | reverse complement strand
GTTCTTTTAAGGGAATTAAGGTTTGAACATCTATTTTAATATTAACATAAACTTCAAAGTTTGAATTGTTTATTCCTAGTGATTTAGTCTTAGTATATATATTACTTTTATATGAACTTATCGGTATTGCTTTAATACTTATGTTAGGCCCTAAATTACTAAATATAGCTTTTGATACTAATGAACCAAGTGGTATGTCAATTTTTGAAATAGCTTCATTTATAACATTTTCATCAATTAATTGGTTGATAGTTTGATTTACCTCAATAATAATGGCATTAGCTACTTCAGCATTTATATATACACCTTTAATGACTTGGTTGTTATCATATTTACAATCAAGTATTTTATTTTTAGATAATTGCTCATTAATAGGTTTTTTTAAAGCTTCAGTCAAAATACTAGAAATGGTTTTTGTTACTTCACCTTCAATATATATATTTGATTTAGTACTATAGTAGTTATCAATCATTGTTAAGATAACAATGGGAATTAATATTGTTATAGATAATATTAGAACAAGTTTTATTGCTTTTTTCATTTTATCACCATTACATTTTATACTCTAAAAAATCAAAATATTAGTGGTTTACCACTAATATTTCAGTTTCTTTAATAATACAACTGCTTCACTTGCTATACCAAAGCCATTGCCAATTAAACCCTTTTTTTCAAGAGTAGTAGCTTTTACATTAACATAGTTACAGTTAATTAGTTCTTTGATATTTTTAGCCATTTGTATTTTATAATTTTTTAAATTAGGTTTTTCTAAATATATTATTACATCTATATTTTCTACTCTATAGAAAGACTGTTCTAAATGTTTCATTACCTCTTTAATGAAATAAGCAGAATTCATATTAAGATATTTATTATCTGTATCAGGAAATAATGTACCGAGATCACCAATACCTAAAGCTCCCATTATACTTTCTGCAACCACATGATATACGACGTCAGCATCACTGTGACCAGCTAATCCTTTAGGATACGGTATTTCAACTCCTCCTAATATTAGTTTGCGATTTTCTTCAAAGGGATGAAAATCAAATGAATGACCAATCAAATAGTTTTCATCTTTATTTAAATAGTAAGTTATCTCATCTATATCACTTTTGGTTGTTACTTTTCGATTATTTGAAGTCTCAAGTACAAATGCTACTTGATAATCTTTTTCAAATATACTTATTTCATCAGTAATTTTATCATCAGAGATATTAGGATTTATGATTTTTTCATACAACTTTTTACTGAAAAATTGGGGAGTTGTAGTTGCTTTAAGATTTTGTCTATCAAGTGTTACAACTTTATTGTTGGATGTATCTTTTACTGTATCATATATCGGATGATATAATGTTCCAAGTAGATGAGTATCCATTTGATTAATCAAGTTATCGATATCAACTTTATTTACAAGTGGTCGGGCTGCATCATGAATTAAAACAAAATCTTCTTTTACTTCTTTTACGGCATTTCTAACACTTTGAGCTCTAGTTAATCCCCCCATTACAATCGTAATTTTAGAAGAATCTAAGTTTTCCTTTACGTATTCTTCTACTTCATTAATGGTAGTACTACTAACTACTAAGTATAAATGTTCTATTTTTTCATGATTGTAAAAAGTTTCTAAACTGTAGGTAAAAACAGGACGATTTATTATTTGATATGATAGTTTATTATTATCATCAACAAATCTAGTACTACTTCCCGCCATTAAGATAATTGCACTAATTGTCTTTTTCATTTTCTTTATTGTGTTCTCCTAATACAACATTTAAAATATCAATGGTTTTATCAAGAGTATCTTTTATATTGGCATTAACCAAAGCATTTAATTCTTCAACATCTCTTCTAATTTTAGCATTACGTGGGGCATTTTGGATAACTTCTTTTTCCGCAATTCTAATTATGGAAATCAAACCAAAATCCTTACGTAAAGCAATTGTATCTTCTTCAACATTATAATAGATACCACCAATTTGTAAACGATATCTAATTTTAGTAATTGATAAACTATTTACCGTTTCAGCTTGTTCAAGATATGATGGAATATCATCTGGATGAATATGAGCATAAATGGTATCAAAGCTGTATTCTCTTTGTTCCGTTTTTGTATATTGTCTCATACAATCTGTTGCAACATATACCTTATTATGATAATCATAGTACATCACAACACCTTCTGACATACTCATCATCATATCAAGTTGTAAGTAAGCATCTTCTAAGTCAGTACAAGCTGTTCTAACAATTTCACGTAGTTTTTCAACAACTTGAAGACGATCTTGATAAAAATAAACATTTCTAGCAACTAAAAAGTTTTTGCAATAAATTGGTTGAATTATACCAATGTATTGAATAATTTCTGATTTAGTTTCATCATCTTTTTGATTTACGTTAACATCTAGAGTAAATTTATATGATTTATGTTTGCTATTGCAAGCTTCATATTCTTGTAAAAATTTTGTTACATATGCTTGAGTTATTTCTTCTTTGTTGATTGCTTTAACATCAAAGTGATCAAAAATAAATTTCCAACCAATATTCTTTATTATATCTTTTTTAGCAAGTTTTGATAGTTTTAATACCGAGCTACTACAATCAACAATTTTACCTTTTTTATTCATTTGAATAAAGAAGTCATAATCAGTATTACGCAAATAATCGTTAGTTTTTCCTTTAAGTTGTAATTCTATATATACTTTATACAAGAAGTAAAGTATTTCTAAGAAAGTGTTTAAACACATCAAAATTACTACTAAAATTACTGATACATTACTTGCAAACATTGCGACTAGAAAAATAGCTATATTAAGAATTAAACTTATGACATTAACTTTCTTAACTAATAAGTATCTGATTGTCTCAATAATAACTCCAAAAACAAGTAGCATTATTAGAGTCATTGTTTGAGCTTCTTTATAATTTGCAAAAATAACCAATTCTTTCATAGCTTCACCTATCTAACGATAAGTTGTTGGTTAAGTGCCGTGCGCAAATCATCTAGTGATACATTACCAGTAATTGTTCCACCGATTGTTACAGCAATTTGACCAGTTTCTTCTGATACTACAATGGTAAATGCATCACTTTGTTCACTAATTCCGATTGCGGCACGGTGACGAGAACCATAATGTTGAGGAATATCTTTCTTTTGACTTGGTTGATAGAAAGCACTAGCGCACATAATTCTATCACCTCTAATAATTACTGCACCATCATGTAATCTTGTATTAGGGTGGAAAATAGTTTCTAATAATTCAAATGTTACTTCAGCATCTAGTTTTACTGATCCTTCAATAAGACTGTTTAAATTATGTTCTTTTTCTATTGTGATAATAGCACCAACTTTACGATTACTTAAATGGCTTGCGGTTCTGATAAGCGTATCTATTAATTCTTTTTTACGTTCTTCAGTTGTAATGAATTGTTTGTTTTGTTTACCAGAAGACTTTGAATATCCTCGTCCTTTTGGACCCAAGATATCACCAACAAATCCATACAAGGTTACAAATAACAACATTACAAGAGTTACTATAAAGCCGATTCTAAGTCCCATAATAAAACATATGGCAAATAGAATTAGAATTGAAGCATATAAAATTGTAATAGTTTTTGAACGAAAATGATAAATAGCAAGATAAACTAATAAACCTATAGCTATTAAGACAATTATACATTCAAAAATAAAACTAACATATGTATGTCCTAAAGATTCAATATAGTTTTTTAATACTTCCATCATATTTTTTCTTCTTTCTTATAAATTTGTTTTTTTAAATAATTTATTATTTTAACATTTTTTTCATCTATTGCATAATCAATAACTGATAAGTTTTTTTCATCTACTAATTTTATATCTGCATGATATTTTAATAGTAATTTTATCATCTTCAAATCACCAGAAATTGTTGCAAGATGAAGGGGAGTTTGTTCAAACTCACCTGCACAATCAACATCAGAGCCTGCTTTCAAAAGTTTCTTCACGGCTTTTTTGTTGTTTTTATTGACAGCCAAATGAAGGGGAGAAACAAAATTATCATCACAAATATCAGGGTTTAAACCAAGTTTGATAAAGAAATTAATCAAATTGTCATAACCACCTTCTATTGTATAGTGTAAAATATTCTTCCCTTGTTCATATCGCTCGTTAATATTTAACCCTTCTTTAGAAGCTTGTGTAAATATTTTTTTGAAGTAGGTTGCTGACCTTTCGTGTTTTTTCATTTTCTTTAAAGTAGAAAGAATATTTTTCTTAGTTACGTCCATTGTTAGTACCTACTTTTGCAATGTTTAATAATTCTTTAAGACATTTATCATATTGGTGATATAAGTCTAAAGTATATAATACTTTGACACTAAAACCACGTTTAATATATTCGTTGTAATAATATAGATAATCATCGACTATAAAATTGATTGCATCACTATATTTACCTAATATTATCACCGCAATAGGTTTCTTTTGACGGATTACAAAATCAAATAATCCATAACCTAAATCAATCTTTAGACCATTTTCGGTTAAATCATTGATTACCATTGAAGTAATACCCTCAGGTTGTTTTTCAAACATTTGCGGTTTTCCAATCACTTTTTTAATTTGTTCTTCAATGCTAGCATTTTCGCTTTGTAAACGATTATTTAAATAATATATACCAATGTTATTTTTAACAGAAATAAAGTTTTTGAAGACTAACTCAATAACGGTAGGATCTAATTCTTTAAAATCATCAAAATAAACAAAAGCATCATTGACATAATTATTACCTTCTGTTAGAACATCAATTATTCTAATATTAGTTGTTAGAATATAGAGAACTTTATCAACATCATATATCTTAGCAAGTTCTTCGACTATACTTGTATATATTTCTCTTCTTGTATGTTCGCTAGCAACTAAGACATTTAATACATATGTTGGATTAGCTTCATATCTTTTAATTATCTCAAGAATGAATTCTTTAAAGTTTTCAGCCTTTCTTACATATGATTTATTTTCATATGAATATATATACTGATTGTTGAAATTCCAAACATTATTAAAGCGTGCCGTCATTTGAACATATCTACGTTTGTAACTAAAGATGGTTGAAGATGGAATTCTTCGCATCAATACATTGGCAACTGAAGTATTAAATTGTAAGTCACCAAAAATGATTACTTGTTTACATTCACTTAGGCGGTTATATTTATTAGATGAAGATAGATGACCATCATCAATAATTACTAAATCAAACAAAGATAAATTTAATCCACTATTTAAAATATCTAAGTCCGCAAGATATACCGATATTCCTTTAATTGAACTTGCAACAATTTCATTGTATTTATTAAATAAATGGCCTTCTTCAGGATTAGTTAAACGTCTTGTTTCAACTATACGTTTTCTTAAATAATTTAAATTATTTTCACAATAAGCTACTTCATAATCATTTAAATCTTCAATTAAGTTACCAAGTTTTCTGATAGAAAGTAAGTCTGGATACATGCTTTCAATTTCTTGATAGAAACTACTATATACGGTAAACAAGAATTGTTTTGATATACCTATACCATATCTACAACTTCTTAAACCATCATACAAATCTTTTAAGTTATATTCTAAGAAGTGTTCTGTTAATGAATTAATATTTAAGATAGGATCAATTTGGTCGGTTTTGTTAATGTATTGTCTGAATAATTTAATATTGTATTCAAAGGTGTTATCACTAAATGTTGGTTGTCCACCCTTGAAGCATACTGAAAACATACGATACGCACCAATCCAATCAGTGTATAACTTATCAAGATCTTTTGCGTCATCTAACATTGTGTCAAATCTTTTCTCTTTTAATAGTTCATCAATTTGACAATTAGGTGTTATATTCTTTAAGAATTCATCATAATGCTCGATGGTTTGCGATATTTCATTAATAACGGTATCTAAACCATTATAATAGCGACCAAGTAATTTTCGTAATACTGGTTCATTGTTTTTAAGATCGATTCTAAGTTTATGATATTGATTATCATTTTTAATTAATTCAACAATATTATCTAAAGTAACTATAGCTTTTTGTTTAAAAATTTGATAAATTTCTTTTAATAACTTCTCAACCTTTTCAAGATATTTACTCCACTTTTCAAGTTTTATTATACGTGCTACAATATTTTCTTCATTAATTTCAATGTTATAATTCTTAATTTGATTACAAATACTTTCAGTTTGGTAACCCTCTTTTTTATAGTCATTTAAAAGTTTAGTAATTTTTTGTAAATACTTTTCTTGATAGTTATTATTTTTAAATGTTTCAAAGAAGTCTTTTAAAATAACTAATTGTCTAGGGTTAAGATCATAAATGAATTGGTAGAAAACCGTAAATTGTTCAACATAATTCATTTCGTAATCATCTTGACCAAAGATATTACCCATGGCTGTTTGAATTTCTTTATATGCTTGATAGTACTCTTTAATATTATTTACTACTTCTTTTATGTTACGATGTTCTTTACGTACTGCATTCCTATTAACCAAGCTAGCTAAAGCTTTATCGACATTTTTTCTTTGATAGCAAGTTTCAATTACATATATTGATAATTTATCGCTACTACCCATATACTTTGGAATAACTTCTTGCATTTCTTTGTATTTCTTGTAAGCAGTTATGATAGTATCACCATTTTTTGTAAATATTGATGGTAATTCTCGATAGGCATTAACGAATACACGGTTTAATTTATTATTATTTAAGTGATTACTTAATCTTGTTAAGAAATCAAATATTTCGTTATTTAAATCTCTTAGTTTGAATGTATTTTGTAATTCAATAAAGTAATCATTAATAGCTCTAATATTCTTTTTAATTTCTTTATTGATGTTAGTTAATTCATCAACTGATGAAATTAAGTTATTGAAACACTTTAATTCATTATTATGATTTTGAACTTTGTTAGAGATTACTTTATTACCATCCCATTTTAAATCAAACGATTCACTGGTAATTTCATTAAAGATATCTAACATTGTACCTGGTTCATAACCATTCTTAATAATTAATAAGTAATATTTAGTTAAGCGATAATTAACATCAACTAATTTCTGTAATTCATTTAAATTGTTTATGATTTGTTTTCTTACTTTTTCATCTTTCCATTCAGGAAGTGGTCTAATAGAAACAAAATTATATATATGAGAAATTAATTTTTGTAATTCATTTACCGTGTTTGGCATTACAATTTGATACTTGTTACAAAATTTCTTTACTCTTTCGTGTAAATCCAAATTAATTTCTGACAACTCTTCAACACGATTTATGATATCAACTTTAGTAATGTTATTGTAAGATGTATGAAGACGATGCCAAATATTGTTAGCATAAAGATCTATTACTTTTAGGGAATCTTCAATACTTACTAATTCATCATATATTAGTTTTACTTCATGTCTTTCTAAAACAGTTTCTAGTTTTATAGTTGATATTTTCGGATTCTCACGTTTTAATACCGCAAGTTCTTCAAATATTTTTTGAATACTAAAACCATGAATAGTTTTTTGACTTTGACCAATATATCTAAATAAATCATTTGTTGAAGAATCATTTAGTTCGTTAGTTTCATTTTTTAGTACAATTGGTACACTATTATCTATTTTCTTATTAGTTTTAGAAAGTTGGTAACAAACCTTACCAATTCCAAGTTCTATTAGTTTATTTTCAAGACTAGAGATGTTATCTAAATCTTGATTTAAATAAAGAATTTTTTTGCCTTTTCTAACTTGATCTGCAATTAAATTAATAATAGTGTAGGTTTTACCACTACCAAGTCTTCCGTCAACCGCAAAGTTATCTCCTTCATTTGCTTTGATAAGAACATATTTTTGATCAAAGTTTGTTGGTAAAATTGAATATATATTTTTAAAGAAACGTTGAACGATTGTTTTTTCTGTCATTTCAAAGATTGAGCGTTCTGGTGTCATGAAATCGTTGTTCAAATAAAATCCCGGATATTCAACATAACTAAAAGTTAAATAGTTAGTAGGATTTACCGTTGTGTTGGCGCTTTTAGCAATATCTAAACAAAGTTTATCAATATCGAAAGCATTATTAATACGTCTTATTTGAAAATCATTAGTGTAACGCTTTACATCATCTTCAGAACTATACAGTTTGTTGGCAATGTAACTTACTACCTCCATATTTAGAATTGGTTGTGCACTAGCTATTACCTTTTTGCTAGAGGGGTCTAAATCAAAAGGTATTAAAACCAAAGGAGCGTATTTTTCGCAATTTTTTTCATCATAATATTTAATAATACCTGCGGTAAGTAAAAGTTTATAAGTTGAATTTTTTAATCTAAAATTTAGTAAATAATTCAATTGATAATTTAAATCTACTTCATAATCTCCCGTAATTGAACCAATACCAGAAACCAGCAAATTAGTATCAATTAGTTCATTTAAGTTTATTACTTCTTTTTTTATAAAGCGATTAATGGTTTCCATCTTGACTACTCCAAGTTCAATGTAATAGTCTAGCTCTAAAACGTTCATTAAATGCTTATTTCTTGATTGTATACGATAAGTATTATTGTTCCTTGGTTTTATTACTCTCATATTAGTATCCTCACAAACGCATATCATTCCACTTTATTGTTTATTATATCACGATATTCTTATTTATCAAAGTAAAATGTAAAAAAACAAAAAACATCTCTTGTAATAAATTGTTACAAGAGACTTTTTTTACTTCTTTTCAAGGGTTAGATTTGTTGAATTATACCAGTAGTTCCCGCTTTCTTTTAGAATTGCCAAAGCAAGAAAATCATATAACTGGGTTTTTGATAATGAATCTAATAATTGTTCGAAATTTAAGATGTTAATTTTATTTTTGGCAAGAATATCTTTTAATTGATTTATATCTTGTTTTCTCTCAATAGTTTTCAAGGTAATTATATTTTTAGAACTTTTTTTATTTTCATTAATAAAGCCAATTTCTTTGTTTTTGATTTTATCTGTATCTAATAAAAAAATAGTATTTGTTAAATATATTGTACGACCTTTATTATCTAAAAAGTGATTTTTCTTTAATAGTGATTTAATGAATTGATTAATCGATGGATGAGCGCTTTTTATGTTTTTAAAATAAACTAAACTTAAGGGATATTTTAAAATATGTTCAGATAATATACCACCTTGTTCATAACCTACATAACCCTTAGTTGAACCAATTAAATTATTGATTGAGGCATAGTCAATATAGTTTTCTAAATCAATTTCTAAATACATTTCTTTCTTAAATGCAAATAATTTATATAAATCTTCTATTAAATATTCAACGTTAAAATCACTATTTACCATTGCGAAAGCAAGATTATTAGTATTAACTTCAAATTCTTTTTTCTTAATAAACTGTAAATATTTTGGTTTTAAACTTGGATAATTAAGTTCAACTTTTTTTAGCCTTTCAAGCGTAAGATTTTTTATACCCGTTAGATCCTCAATTGTTTCATCAATTAATTTACTAAAACTTTTGTTGCTTGATTTTTTCCTAGTACCTATTTCATCCATGACATCAATTGCTTTATCAGGAAAGCTTCTTCTTACTAAATATAATTTACTTTTTTCGATAATTTCTTGTAAAATTTGATCAGAATATTTAACATTATGATATTCTTCATAACTTGCTTTTATTTCTTTTAATATTACATATGTTTCTTTTTCGGTAGGTTCATCAATAAAAACATTTTGGAATCTACGTGATAATGCTTTGTCTTTATCAATATGGCGATAATATTCATCAAGAGTAGTAGCACCAATTAATTTAATGTCTGATCTAGATAAATATGGTTTTAAAATATTGGCAATATCTAAAGACCCATCATTTGAACCTGCCCCTACGATATTGTGTATTTCATCAATAAAAAGAATGGCTTTTTTTCTTTTTATATACTCCATCGCTTTTGTTAGTTTTTCTTCTAATTCACCACGATATTTTGTCCCCGCAACAATACTTCCTAAATCCAATTGATATATTGATACATCTTTTAATATTTCTGATAATCCCTCAACTATGGCAGTTTTACCAACCCCCGCATTTCCAATTAACAAGGGATTGTTTTTTTGCTTTTTTGATAAAATATATTTTATTTTTTCAATATAATTATTTCTCAATACAAAAGGATGAATTTTTTGAGAAGTAGATAAATTTATTAAAAAAGGATATGGTATATTTTCCTTTTCTTTGGCTTCATCAAAACTAAATATTTCTTCTATATCTCTTTTTAATTCTTCGATATCTAAACCTAACTTTTCTAATACAACATAAGCAACTGTGTCATATTCTTTTAACATTACATAAAAAATATGTTCATCATATACATATTCACTTTCTAAATCTTCCGAAAGTCGCTGTGCATATAAAATTACTTCTTGAAACTTTTTACTGTAGGTATCTTCTTTACTTTCATTCTTTCTTAAAATTACTAAACCATTTACGACTTCTAATAGTTTTTCATATGTAATATCTTTTTCCTCTAATAAAAAATGACAAATGCTTTCTTCTACTTGATACATAGCAAGCAATAAATGTTCTGTTCCAACCAGTTTTTTTCCTAAAGATTTAGCAATTCTTAACGCCTTATCAATCATTTCTAAGGCACTTGTACTAAAAGTTTCAAACATGTATTCCTCCTTAACTTTACTTCAAAAGCATTATATGCAAAAATTATAAAAGTTAGACATTTTCTATTCTTGCAAAAACAAATGATTTATGATAAAATATATCACGATTTGAGGTGATACTATGCAAGAAATTGAAGAATTAACAAAAGCCATTATTGTTGGAGTTAATACTGGCAATGAAGAATATTTTTCATATCAATTCACTGAACTTGCTAATTTATGTGAAGCAAGAGGCATTGAAGTTGTTGATAATGTTATTCAAAATCTCCCTCATCCTAATAACAAAAGTTATGTTGGTAGTGGTAAACTAACCGAAATAGCAACTTTAAAAGATGCTTACGGTATTGATTTAATTGTTGTTCTTGATGAATTATCACCTGTTCAACTTAAAAATATGGAAGATGCCTTAAACTGTGAAGTCATTGATCGAACAATGTTGATTCTAGAAATCTTCCAACTTAGAGCTAAAACTAAAGAAGCGATTCTACAAGTTGAAATCGCCAATTTGAAATATATGTTACCACGACTTGTTGGATCATACACTAACCTTTCAAGAATCGGTGGTGGCGGTGGTGGTGGTGCCGGCGCAAGACGTGGAAGCGGTGAAACTAAATTAGAAGAAGATAGACGTCACATTGAACGTCGTATTCAAAAAGCCACGGAAGAATTAAAAGAAATCGTTCTTAGTAGACAAGTTGCAAGAAAAGCTAGAAAAGCCAATAATACTAAAACAGTTGCCTTTGTTGGTTATACGAATGCGGGAAAATCATCAACTATTAATACCTTATTAAATTACTTTGATAAAGATAGTGATAAACAAGTATTTGTAAAAAATATGCTTTTTGCAACATTAGAAACTTCTACTCGTTCTATCAAACTTCCTACTAATCAAGAATTTTTAATTACTGATACTGTTGGATTTGTCAGCAATCTTCCCCATCACTTAATTGAATCATTTAAATCGACTTTAGAAGAAATTAAAGAAGCTGATTTAATTGTTCATGTTGTTGATGCATCAAGCCCATATGCACAAACCCAAATAGCAACAACAATTGAAGTTCTAAACGAAATTGGCGTTATTGACATTCCTACTGTTTATGCTTTAAATAAAGTTGATTTGGTGAAAAATAAAATGTTTTTACCAAAAGTAGATAAAGACGCTATTCTAATTTCTAATGAAACTAATGAAGGAATTAAAGATTTAATTGAATATATTAAAAACAGTCTATTTAATGATGAAATAACTTGTAAGTTACTTTTACCATATGATAAAGGTGATATTTTTACAACATTAAAAGAAAAAGCTCATGTTCATAATTTCTCATATGAAAATAATGGTATTGTTGTTGAAGTAACTCTTAGTAGATATCTATACAACTTATATAATAAGTATCTTAAAGAATAGTTAAAAAAGATTCACATATATTATAATATTAGAAACTATTTTATAGATTGAAAAATAGAGTAACCTATTAAATAATTTATTATTTGCGTGACAAAAAGTGGTGCCAATAGCACCTCTTTTTTTGATATAGTCAATATAGTTTTACAAATTTTTATTCATTATTATAATTCCTTTTTCTTTCAATTTAACTTCATAAATATTTAATTTTTTTCTATTTCAATAATAAATGATTTGTCTATTTCAGTTAACTTATCTGCAAAAGGATTAAATTCATACTCTGAATAATTATTTAATGGATATCTTTCTGTATGAACATGAAAAGCCTTTATATTAAACAAAGCTGCAAATGACAAAACCAATATCCAACATATATATCCATAAGGATAATTAATACAAATTGCTAATATAGGCAATAAAGAAATTAATATTAAATTAATAATAATAAACATAGCTATTCTAATTTTCTTGCTTTTAAGAACAAAACAAGGATCTTTTAACAACCACGATTCTTTTCTTTTGTTTGCCATAATTTTTTCTCCTTTTAAAACCAAATTCCAAGTGATGTAGACACCATATTGCCGGCTATTTCGGTTTACAATATTACTATTTCGAATCAGTTTACTTTAAAATTCAAATTCTTTAATTTGATATTGCTCTACAACATGATGCTATTGAATACTTGTTGATTCAATGTTTCATAAACTAATTTTTAATCCAATAGTGCCATCATCATTCATTTCTATTTTTTGCATTAATCGTACTAAAATCATATCATAATTTTCTCAAGAAATATATAAAATAGCATAAATATATTCGCATTTCATTTACATTTTATAAAAGGAAAAGGCAAGCCTACCCATAGAGTAAACTTACCTAGTTTTGCTTGTGAAAGTAATTTGCTATTATTTTGTTTTCTAAATTCTATAATATATTTTATTACTATTCTTTAATTATCTAAATTTATTAACAATTGCCGCTATTAACCATAAAATCCCCAAGGCTAATCCTAATAATACAAACATTGTAACAATTCCAACTATTGCATGTTTAAATGTCATTCCTTCAGGATTGTTTCCAAACGCAGCAGAAATAGACATTAACAAACAACGCAAACAATATTTAATAAACTCCCACATCGTTTATATCTCCTAATAATTATTAATAATAGAACCAGCAACGCCTCCTACGAAGCGAATAACACCAGTTTTTACAGCAGGAATTGCCCATAAAGCAGATCCAATATCTCCCATTGTTATCCAATGATTTGGATTTCTTGGTGCTATTTTAGATAGCAATTGTGGTCCAAACTTTCCTGCTAAATATCCTGCTCCTTGAGCGGCGCCCGAAACTAACAAAGATATTCCTAAAGATTTCATTGTTTCACCAAATGTTGCATTTTCATTCCAACTATTTAGTAATGATGTTCCGCCAGCAACAGCAAATTTTCCTACCACTGCCCAACAACTTGCTCCACCAGTTAATCCTACAACTAATCCATATGCTGTTCCAGATAATGTTGAAATGGCTAGTTCAGTCCAATTAAATTCTCCACCGTCACTTAATTGATCTACAACATTTATTCCTGCGGATACAAGACCTCCAGTTAACATAGCGGCCCCTACAGCGGCGGCTCCCGCTCCGGCAACACCACAAGTCAACACTGTAGCTACAACAAGTCCTGCAATAGCTAAACCACCAACTACCCATTGAACCCATTTTGGCATATGACCATCAGGATCACAATAAGAAATTGGATTATTCATACAGTATGCATATAAATTAACTCCATTTATAGTTTTTGCATCAAGATAATCTATATCATCTATTGATATCCATCTTCTTATT
>ULQL01012508.1_pt1 | contig 13926 bp, 15 predicted proteins | sample 1954411 | NCBI WGS metagenome assembly ULQL01 (sample SAMEA4835654, study PRJEB28245) | human gut metagenome | biome: gut microbiome; material: fecal sample | place: Denmark | collected 2008 | reverse complement strand
ACGAAAGGACGAAAGGACGAAACACATGAAAGTTATTGCAAAGTATGTTACTGTGGAAGCAGTGAAAGACAAACAGGTTTTGACCCTGCTGTTTCCGGACTGGAACAGCAAGCGCGACTGTCTTGAAGTCGTCAAGGCCCACGGCATGAAACCGCTCACCTCTGCTACCGGTTCCAAGGGCCTTGAAATGGCTCTTGAGGATATTAACGCCGAAACGCTGAAATGCGAAATCGGCGCAGAGATTCCGCATGATTTCATGCTTGACGGTGACGACTTCACCAACGCATATACAGAAAGGAGCGTTTCCAATGGCTGACCCTTGCACCTGTACCGGCCCTTGCGCCACGCCGACAAACGTTTCGCATACCCTGCTGTATGAGGACGCGGCACAAAACATTTACGGCCTTGTTTATGACAAGGACGGCAATCTCCTGAACATCGTTGACGGCGTGGGCAAGCTCGACCCCTTGCCCTTTACCGCCTTTGAAGATGCCGCACGCCGTGGCTTTCCGTATGCGCCCCAGTGGAATCCCTGTTGTCACGGGGGCAAGACCATGGAACAGCAGGCGGCAGAGCTGGAAGCGCAGAAACACCACATTGCCAGCATCTACACCAACCAGAGCCCGACGGCCCTCTTTCCGACCAACGGTGACAGCGTGGCGAAACAGTTCATGTTGCGCTGGATTTTCTAAGAGGTGATACCATGCAGGACATTAACAACAAGCTGGCCGATATCCTTAAAGCCTTGACCGGTGTACTTGATAAACTCGATACACTGGCAGAGCAGAACGCGCAGATTATCGGCCTGCTGACCGATATCAAGACCAACACCAAGTACTACAAGTACTAAAGGAGAATATATCATGTTTAACAAGAACAAACAGAACGCCGCTTCCGAAGTCGTCAAGTCTTATATGTCCATTGAGGACGCAACTGTGCAGGCGTGTCACCTCATTTCTGACCGGATTTGTGTGTTCACTCTGAACGTCCCGGGCGCGACGTTCCTTAATCTGAAAGTCGTTGACGGCAAAAACGGCGAGTTTATCGCAATGCCGCAGAGCAAGGGACGGGACGGAGAGTATTACGACCTGTACCGCGTGTACTTCTCTGAGCAGGATACACAGCGCATCATTGCCGCAGTTTCGGAGCACGCAACGGCGCAGGGCGAAAAGACGGATTATAAGACCCGTTATGAGGTGTAAACATGAGCAAGCGCGACATGAAAAATATTGCGCTTGACCTATATGAAAGCGGTGGATGGATTAATATTCCGTCCATCGCTTCTTTAGGTTGTTGGTGCAATATTCTTATTGGTAAACGGCAGGTTGGTAAAACCTACGGTACATTGAAATATGAGCTGAACGAGGGCAAAAGGTTCCTGTACCTACGCCGCACAACCACAGAGTTTGACGCTATCACCAGCGACCCCGATTTGAACCCGTTCTTGCCTCTGAAAAAAGAAGGGTTTGACGCTGATATTGTGAAAGGCGGCAAAGTCACCTATACAATAGGCCGGTTTGAGTATGAGGACGGCAAACCAAAACAGTGCCTAGAGAAGTATGGAATCGGAATGACGCTCCCAAGTATTGCGAATATCCGTGGTTTCAACGGTTCCCAATTTGAAGACGTGGTTTTTGATGAATTCATACCCGAAAGAATTGTCATTAAACGTAAGGCAGAGGGCGACGCGCTTTTGAATGCCTATGTGACCATCAACGGAAACCGGGAATTGGAAGGGAAATCCCCGTTGCGTCTCTGGTTGCTTGCAAACGCATTTGACATTGCAAGCCCCATTTTGGTGGAGCTTGGCGTGGTGGATGAAATAGCCAAGCTGTGCAGGACGGGCAAAGAGTGGACGGTAACAGAAAGCGGCGTGTTCATTGGTATGCCCAAATCAAGCGCGGTAAGTGCCAAGCGCGCGCAGACCGCTTTCATGCGTCACATGATGAAAAACAAGGATTCGAAGTTTTATAAAATGGCAATGGAAAACCAGTTTGCTTACAACAATTTGGAAGCAGTTCGGGCAATGAATATTAGGGGCATGAAACCCCTATATTCTGTGGCGGGGTTATATGCGTATGTGTACGACGGAAATCATGTGTATCTGTGCACGTCCCGGCACGAAAGTAGGGAAGTATACCCGGACACGAAAGCAGGGAAAACCGCTTTCCGTCTGCATCACCCGTTCTTTGAGGCTATGTTAAACCTTAATCAGATTTGGTGCAGTGACGTGCCCACGTTGCTCAAAATCAAAGAATTCCTTGACATTGACGACTAGACAGAGTATTATAAAGGTGCGGGGGCCCCCATAACATAGACAGACCGGAAGTCTGTGGGGTTGCATTTCTATGTTGCACACCCCCGCTTTTATAGAAAGGATGTAGCGCAATGCTTACTTATTCATACAAATACGCCGCAGAAAAGCGGATTTCTCCCCACTTTCGCGTTAGGGAATTCCATTCCAAGCACGACCCCAGCGACATTGTAAAGGTTGACGAGCGGCTTTTGACTTTGCTTGAAAACATCCGGAATTTTACCGGTAAACCGGTACACATTAACAGCGGATACAGAAGCAAGGAATACAACGCCACTCTCAAAAACGCCTCTCCCCGGTCTCAGCATTGTAACGGCATGGCGGCTGATATTTGGGTTGAGGGCGTGACACCGTCCAGAATCGCAGAGATAGCAGATGTCTATTTGGGCGCTTCTGGTGGTATCGGCGTATATCACACGTTCACCCATGTGGACGTTAGAACCAACAAATCAAGATGGAAAGGAGCCTATTGATTATGGCACTCAGCATTAACGACGTTGTCGCATTGGCAAACGCAGGTTTTTCTAAAACCGACATTGCCGCTTTTATGAATCTGGGCAATCCCCAGACCACTCCCCCCAGCCCTGTGCAGGTTCCGACCGCTCCGGCGACGGTTCCCACTCCTGCACCTGCCCAGCAGGCCCCGGCCACTCCCGACCTTGATCAGCTGGTGGCAAGCCTTGCCGACCTTAGCAAAAAAGTGGACGCGCTCAATATTCCGACCGCTGGCACCGTGGGCGCTCTTCCCACCGTCACCAGTGTGGAAGATATCATTCTTGGGGCGATCAAGCCTGCCCCTGCACCCGAAAGCCCCAATTTCAGTACTATGGAAGGAGTTGTTAAGTAATGGCTAACCCGAATTTTCCCGCAAAGGCAGGCGCGACGGTTTTCCGTCCGCAGGATATTTATACCATTGCCAATAATCTGGTTCAGCAGGTGACGGGCCAGACGGCAATCACTGCCGTTGATACATCCTCTTTTATCAACGTTGGGCAGATGTGTTTGAACACCAGCAAAGAGGGCACGTTACAGGCCCTTTATAACATGGTCTCGCGTACCATCATTACCACTCGCGCATACAGTGGCCGCTTTACCAGCATTGAAACCACGTCGCAGGAGTGGGGACTTTTCATCCGCAAAATCGCTTTCTTCTCTGGCAAGTTTGACGAAACCAAGTTCATCAACACCGTCCAGAACCCTAACACCTTGCGCGACGGGCAGAGCGTGGATATGTACAAAATTTCCAAGCGCTACCCGCTGGAAATGTGGTACACTGGGCAGGCCACGCTTGACCAGACCTATACCACGTTCCGCTCTCAGCTGACGACCGCATTCACCAGCGAAAGCGAACTGTCGGCATTTCTGGCCGGTATCACCACGGAAGTCGCCAACGACGTGGCCCGCTGGAAAACTGCCGAGAATCGCGCCGTCGTGATGAACTTTATCGGTTCCCTGTACAACACCGGCAAGCCGGGCCAGAAAGTCAACCTCACCAAAGAATTCAACACGGCACGCGGCACCGCATACACCACCGCCGACCTGTTGACCGCCCATCTGCAGGAATTCCTTTCTTTCTTTGTCTCTCTGCTGGAAACCCAAACGGCTCTGCTTGAGGAAAGCACCGACCTCTATCATCTGGTTCCCGCCTGCACCGACGACAACGGCAACCCGCTTACCCTGCTCCGGGACACTCCCAAGAGTGAACAGAAACTGCTTCTGTATCAGCCCCTCATTAACGACGCGAAATCGTGGGTGTTCCCTGCTATCTTTGGCCCCGGTTACCTTTCCTTTGGCAACTACGAGGGGGTCAACTTCTGGCAGAACATCAACGACAAGAGCCGCGTGAAGGTCATTCCCGCTCAGTTCAACGTGAACACCGCCAAGCAGGAAACCGGTGAAGAAGTTGATCTGCCCATGGTGGTGGGCCTGCTGTATGACCGCAGGGCGCTGGCAACCGTCTACATGATGGACAGTGTTTATACTACTCCTTTCAACACGAAAGGCGAGTACTACAATACGGAGCATCATTGGAAGATGAACTATACCGCCGACCCCACCGAGAACGCGATTCTCTTCTATATGAGTGACGAACCGTAAAACAGCCGCAAGGCCCGACCGTAAAAGGCCGGGCCTTTATTGTTAGAAAGTAGGTGAAACAATGGCACGAGGCGAATTTAACGGCCCGGTTCCCGCGCCTAGCGTGGAACACGGTTATCACTTCCACTTTGGAAATGTTGAGAAGCGCGTGAATTCAACCAAAGCATTTGATTATACCGAGCTCCCCGATGAGGAGCGTTGTGATTTCAAGCAAACCACCAGCATGGAGCGGCCCGTGATTTACGTTACGTTGAACAGTATCAACATTTCCCCCCAATGGAATTATTGCCAATGCGAAGAGACGGCAAGTTTCTATTGGATACGCGATATTTCAATCGGTATCAGAGGACGCGGAACCGCGAACATCTGGCAGTTCACGTTAGAGCTTGACCCGCTGGCAACCTACCGGGATGCCATTCTTAAAACGGATGCATTCATTGAATACGGATTCAATCAAGATTCCAGCGGCGCGGCGTTTCGTTTGCAGGACACCCGGCAGGCCGTGGGAATGGCTCCCAAGATTTCCACAGTGTCGGCAGATATCACGGACGGAAATATTGATGCCTCTGGTGGCACATTTGTTCTGTCCTGTGTTGGCAAGTCTGGCCTGCACGCCTATGCAATGAGCGCCGCCAAGATGGAAAGTTTGTTGACCGCAGTTTCCTTGACGTGGGAAACCCTTACAAAGCCTATGGTTAGATGGGAACTGGCATTGCCCGAGTTTATGAACAAACTTTTGTTCGGCGGCAACGCATTGGAGTGCGTCCGCTCCTGCATCTGGATACCCATAAACCTTTCCAGATACGGCGCAGGACGGCAGACGGAAATCACCTTGGGGCAGTTCAACACCACCGTTTTTGCACAGCAGGTCACTCCGTCTAGCTCCCGTAGTGTTCACACAACTATTGCTATCCCGTGGCCTGCTGACGACTGGAAGCGCATGAACTGCCAAATACAGATTTATGTTCCTTTCGTGGGCACGCTGGCGGTTCCCGTTGACCAATGCAACACGGCGGCAAATATTGATATTGACTGGTCTGTGTGTTTCGTGGACGGCAGTGTAACAACACTAGTCCGGGCAGGAGATTACACGGTATACGCTGGAAGCACCAGCATAGCCAGCCCCTACGGAATCGGCACCAGTAACATTGACCCGGTGCGTGCGCTGACCGGTGCAATCAACACCGTCTCCGGTGCAATGAATTTCGGCGGGGGTCTGCTGTCCACCGTGGCGGGGTTTGCTGGCGGCACGATGCAGGCCGCGCAAGGTATCTCCCAAGTTGCGCAGGGTGTACAGCAAACCGTTTCCCCCATCAACTGTTCTGCCGGAACTATGGGCGGTGCGTCGCAGGTACAGCTACCTTTGGAAGCAAAGTTGACCCTGCTGTACTATCCCCCGGTGGACGACGAAGGTTTCCAAAAGGTGTACGGCTATCCGGTGATGAAAGTTGCAAAGCCTGTGCAGGGTTATTGTAAGACCCGTGGTTTCTCCTGTGCTCCGCTGAACGCCAAGCCCGACGAGATTTCTTACATCAACGCCGCAATGGACAGCGGCGTGTTTATCGAATGAGGTGATTATATATGTACCAATGTTATAGCGGATACTACGACGGCGGCACGCTGTGCGGGAACTTCGATGCAACGTTTTCCACCGATGCAATGAATTATTGGGAACGTTCTTTCTTTCAGCGTCTCCGTGGTCTCATTGAATTCAACGGGCTCCCGGAAAACGGACCGGGGCAAATCGGGTGGGACTACGACGCATTTCTGTACCAGCTTTTCCGCACAGGTTATGCGACCGTGTTTAAGTCAAAAACATACGGTCTGGTTGTACAGCCCGCATTTCCGACCGGGTACGGCCTGCAATATCAGCCGCGCGGTATGCAGATTTCAACCACGTTCTTTAATTTTCCGCGCCCTCTGGAAATCGGCAAAGAGTGCGCGGTTATCAAGCTCACACCCGACTATCAAGGAACGTGGGACTTAGTGACCAAGTACGCAAGGGAGATGCAGTTAGCAGAAATCGCAATTCGGCAGAGCGCAATTAATGCCCGTTTCGCCTATGCGGCTATCGCCAAGGACGACAAGGGCAAGCGAACCATGGAAGGAATCTTTAGCAAGCTGGCAAACGGTGCCCCCGCTGTTGTTATCAATGCCGATTTGAAACAACAGCTGACCACTAAGGCCGATGGAGATTTTACGCTCCCAATCATGCAGTTCGACCGCGACCTTTCCAAGAACTTTATTCTGCCCGATTTGATGGAGTATCGTCGGAACATCCTTTGCGACTTTTACAGGGAATTGGGTGTTTCTGTTCAGCCCAACAAAAAGGAAAGAATGGTTGTGACGGAATCGAAAGCGGCAGACGCGGAGACGTTCAACCGACGCGAGGTCTGGCGCATCACGCTGGAAAAATCCCTTGCGATTGTCAATGAGATGTACGATACAAACATTACCTTTAAAATGGTTGAGCCCGATTTCGACGCAGGCGAGGCCGACGAGACCGAGGCCAACAACGAAGGGGAAGAGGTGAATAACAATGTTGGTGAATGAGCTTGTTTCTTCTTGCAATTTGGAAGCACTGTTGATGGCAGACCCCAACCTTTTTGCAAATATGGTTGTCCCCGAGGGCATGGAGAAAGCGGGAGTTATCCAAGCTATCCGCAGGGCCCACGGTCTGGCACCCCTGTACCACCCAGACCCCATCTGGATGAAATCAGAATTGTACTGGTGGAGCCGGGAAAATCTCCCTATCTGGAAAAAGCTTTTTTCCACGACCCAGCTGGAGTATAATCCCATCTGGAACACTGACGTGTCTGAAATCACCAAGGACACCACCGAAAGGGCCAAGGATACCGCCGAGAACACGGCCACCCACTCCCATGGTGGAGCCGACGAGCAGAGCCAGCACGCAGACGACCGCCACCAGATGGAGACCACCGGCAACCTGTACCACGAGGACACCAAAGCGGACGGTTTCACCACGGACAATGCCGCAGGGCAAGAGAAAACCGTGGGCAGTACTGCCGGGAAAGAACATGGTTTTGCTCATACCCAGACCAGCGCGGACGAGACCCGGGACACCAAGGGCACCCTTGACCGGGATACGACCGGCACCCGGCTCACGACCCACGGTGAAACAATGACCGATAAAGTCAAGACCACCAAGGACAGCCAGACGGACGTTGAGGGCAAAGTTTCTGCCGAGAACGAGGCGACGTATCAACCTTTCGACGCTTCCACCACTATCTATAAGGAGACCGGAACCGCAGACGATACCCGCAAAACCGACTGGACGGAGACCGAGAACACCCACGGCACCCAAGACGACGTAACCACCGAGAACATGACCGACCACCAAGAAAGCACGTCGGACACCGAGACCAAGCAGGACACCGAGGGAGTGACCACCGGCCAGCGGGACAGCATCGACCGGGCCCACGGTACCCATGGTGACACGGGCCGCACCGATGGACACGGGCACACCGAGCGGCAGGCCGGAGACCGTGGAACCGCGAACGATTCTAAGACCGGCAAGCATGAGGAGCACGGCCTTGCGTCTGTTACGGGCAAGGAATCCGAGACCGTGACAACCGTTCACGAGTGGAAGCGAAGCGGCAATATCGGCGTTACCACGACGCAGAAGATGATTGAGGAAGAGCGGCAGACGGTGCTTTTCAATATGTATCGTGTTATCGCAGACAGTTTTCACCGCACTTTCTGCCTTGACGTTTATTGAATGGAGTGGTATCATGGTATCGTAGACAGTTTTCACCGCACTTTCTGCCTTGACGTTTATTGAATGGAGTGGTATCATGGTATCGGAAATCATCGTGGCGCTTATCGGTGGCCTTGTGACGCTTTCGGGTGTTCTTATCGCAAACGGCAAGGCGCAGGCCGTCACCGATACACGCCTTGACGAGTTGACCCGGGAAGTACACGAGCATAACAACTTTGCCCACCGCGTCCCCGTGTTGGAAGAGCAAATCAAAGTAGCAAACCACCGCATTGACGATTTAGAAAGGAAGGTTGACTAGTATGAAAATCAAAGCCTCTACTATCGCAAGAACTGCCGTTCTGGCTCTGGCTCTGGCTAATCAGATTCTCAGCGTTGCCGGTCTGAGCCCTCTGCCCATCGACAGCGCCACCCTTGAGCCTTGGGTGACCACCGGACTGACGACCGCCGCCGCTGTCTGGGCATGGTGGAAAAACAATTCGTTCACCCCGGAAGCAATCCGGGCCGACGAACTGTTGAAAGAACTGAGGGGGTGAATTTATGGATTATCCGTTTTGTCCGTCCCCGCCTTATGTTCCCGGCGATCCGGGAATGTACGACCTCAGATGGATGGTTTCCCAGATTCAGAGCTTGACAGCTCTGGTGCAGGGCATTGCCAAAGGGCAGGAATCGCAGGGCGGCAACATCACCGCGCTCAATTCCGCAATGGCCGACCTTGCCGCCGCTCAGAAGTGCATCAACGACCGTCTGAACGCTGGCGACTTTGAGAACGGCAAGTTTCTGGAATGGGCAGACAAAAATCTGCCCGCTATGGTCTGTGAAATGGTTCGCTTTGTGTGGTTCGGTCTGACCCCGGACGGGCATTTTTGCGCATACGTCCCCGCAAATTGGGGCTGGCTGACCTTCAACACCGGCACCGATATCACAGAGCCCGAGTATGGTCATCTTATCATCACCTATTAAGAAAGGAGTTTCTATATGAGTTGCAAGAATGATTGTGGTTTCCCCATCAAGCCCGCACCCTTTGCGCCTGCTGACCCCGGCCCCTGTGGGCCGGGCCCTTGCGGCCCCCATCATCCCCCTGTTCCCTGTGGGCCGTGTCCCCCGTCTCAGTATATCGGCTCCCGGTATGTGCCGATTTTCGCAGACCCCATCGAGTGGGACAATCACCGCTCCTATGAATCTCTTACCATTGTGACCCACGACGGCGAAAGCTACACAAGCAAGTGCAACGTGGGCCCCGGCATTGATATCACCAATTCCCGGTACTGGGCCAAGACCGGTGCATATAATGCGCAGGTGGAGCAGTACAAAAACGAGGTCAAGGATTTGTCGGCTCAGGTCTCCGGTTTCGCGTCTGACAACGCGGAATTTCGGGAGAAAATCGACCAGTACGACAAGGACAACGCGGCAATGAAAAATCAGGTTGCCGAGGATAAGGCCCGTGTTGACGCTCTGGCCGAGCGCGTGGCAACTGCCGAGACCGAGATTGACGGTTTGCAGGCCACCACCGCCCAGCACACAACCGAGATTGCTGACCTTCACGCCAAGGACGAGGATTTGCAGAGGCAAATCACCAGCAATGACAGCGACATTGCCGCCCTTCAGGCAAAGGACGTGGAACATGATTCCCGGCTGAACGGCATTGATACCAAGCTCAAGAGCCACGATGCCAGCATTGCCCATAACACTGCCGACATTGCCAAAAATACCAAAAACATTCAAGACAATTCCGCCGCTATCGCCAATAACGCCCACGAGCTGGCCGACCATGCCGCAAAGCTGGCCGACCATGAGGGCCGTCTGACCGCCCAGCACAAAGAAATCACGGACAATCACACGGCCATTGAGCGCCTTACCAGTGTGACGGATGGTCTCCGGTCTGACCTTACCGAGGATGAGGCAAAGATTGAATCCAACCGGGATGCAATCGCCCACATTCAGGAGAAGGACGTTCAGCAGGATGGCAGGCTGGACGCGCTGGAAAATCGCGCCACCAACGCCGAGGGCCGTTTGGATGGTCTGGATACCAAGACCGACAACACCAACACGGCATTGACCGCCGAAATCGACCGCGCCAAGGCCGCAGAACTGGCAAACGGTAAGCTCATTGCCAAGAACGCCGCAGAGCTGGCAAACCACGCCACCCAGCTGGCAGACCATGAGAAACGTATTACCGCGCTTGAGGGTGACAACACCACCAACAAGCAGGCCATTGCCGATATCAAGGCCAAGAACACCCAGCAGGATACGGCGATTTCCGTCAACACTGATTCCATCACCCATCTGGAAACCGACAAGGCAGATAAAAGCGCTCTGGGTGACTACGTTACCAAGACCGAGTTTAATGCCGACCAGAAACGCCAAGACGACATTGTGGGCGACTGGGCAACCGCGCACCCCGGGCAGACCATTTCCGAGTGCGCGACCTCTCAGAAGAACGAGCTGACCGAGCACGCGGAACAGATTGCCCATCTGGAAACCGACAAGGCAGATAAAAGCGAGATTCCCGACGTGACGGGGTATGTTCCCACGAGCACCTATAATGAAGGACAGGCCGCACAGGATGCCCGCATTGCTACTCTGGAGAATAACAGCGTGTCTATTCCCGCTTCTGTTCGCTATGATGACGTTGATATTGCTACCGTGTGGGCGGAAAATGACGAGCGCGCTGGCAACTACGCAACCACTATTCTTCCGTTTCCCTTTAAAACTTTCCCCGACCACCCCAAAGTTGCAACAGTTTCGGACGTTGAAGTTGGATATGCTGAAGTGATTTATCTGGATGGAAGCCCCTCGTACGATCTTTCTCATAACGACGTGGTTCTTAATGCCGTATTTGTCGGTGCAGGCATTCGGCTGACAGCATCTGTTCCCAAGTCGAGACTTCCCCTCAACTACGAAACAAAGTCACGCATTCTTCACTTTCTCGTAAAAGTTACAATTTCGTAACAAAAAATAAGAGCCCCCCGCTACAAACAAGAGCGGGGGGCTCTTATTTTTGTTCCATGTAGAACATTATCCCAAGCGTTCCTCAGTAAAATTATTGATGCCGCCGACCTCATACCTGCGCGGGGTCATTACAATCCAACTAGCCGAGTGGGTCACGCGCTGGAAATCGTGGCGCTCTTTTATCGGGCTGTCGTGGTAAGATAGCATCTGTCCACCTGCATCATCAATTATTAAGAAGTCGTTCAGATTTTCGATATCATCTTTTAACGCCGCCTGCCCTTCTTTCTTGCCCACTCCTGCAATGGTGCTTTCTAGTACACCTTCACACGTCCGGGCCGCGTAACATTTTGCGTGTAAGAATCTGAATTCGGTGTAACCATAATCGGCTTGCGGGTGTTCGTCCTCTGCTATCCCGATATAGACTTTCTTCCCGTTGGGTTTCGTGACCACCACCCCGCGCTTCTCACACTGGGCCGCGACCTCTTTATTATACTGTTCGACCGCCGGAACCTTGGCCCCTTCAAATTTGCAGGAATCGGTATCCCAGTAAATCACCTTCTCCCAGCCTACGATTTTCAACAGTTGCCAGAGCTTGAGCCGCGTCATGCTGGCAGTCCACAGGCCCCAGAGAAACGGAAATTTCCCTTTCTGGCTCTTCTGTATCTCCGCAGGGGTTTTCTTTTCAAGGTTGATTTCCCAGCTCATACGCTCAAAATCAATGCTGTCTCCGATTTCTGCCGTGTATTCGTCCCTTATCGTCTTTTGGGCGCAGGCTCCGAAAATGGTGTTGACGCAGATTTTGGAGAAAGCATAATCGGGGGAACCTTTCATAGTTTCTTTGATTTTGAACTTGTCAAATATTGCCATTCGGAATGAATCGGGGAGATACCCAAGCCGGAAACAAAACCCCCGGTGCATAACAACCCGCTCAAAGGTGTATGCTTCTTTGATACGTTGCCAGTCATTAGAATCACAATACAGCAATGTTTCATCTGCTTGGAGCACACGGCCATTGTCTTTGTTTTCGTCGTCGCATTTGAGACCCGCGCACTTGCTGACAGATATCACGGGGTCTGGACATTCGGGCCGAATTTGCAAGCCCTTTATTGCTATCTCTGCTATCCATCCCATACCGCAGGATATGATATTGTCCATCACTGCTTGAGGCTGGCCTTGTGGTAGCATCATGGGTTTTCCCTCTGGAAACTTCCACAAAAGCTGTTGAGACGGGTGGGCGCTCTTGAAATCGTAGCTGTTACAATCGCGGTAAGTGTGACCTGCACGCCACCGGGTGCCGTGGGTGTCACCCCCTGCCATTGCTTTATATGCGATTTCCATTTGTTCCCGGTTGAGCTCAAGAGCCTGCATCTTTTGCAGTGTCCGGCTGTCACCTGTCAAATGTTTGTTGACCTCTTTAATGACAAGGGCCGTGTTTGTCATTGGCAACGTGGCCGCGTTGTAATTGCGCTCCGCTTTCAAACGTTCGATTGCTTCCCACAGGCCCAGCACGTCATTGACACAGTATGCAAATTCGATATCATCAAGGGAAGTATCTGCTGTTCTGTAAACCGAATAGTCAAGGTCACCCTTGAGCTTTTCGTGTTTGCATCCTTCTGTTGCTCTGGCAAGGCTCTTTTGGAACAGTTTCAGGCTGTCCCGGAATTCAATTCCGTTGTCGAACTGCAAATACAGGGGTTTCCGGCTCTTGGTGTAAAGGGCCTTGCAATCTCCCCACCGGTCACATAGCATCTGAATAAGGTATGTATACTCATACCCAAGATTGTGAACGAAAATCACAAGGCGCTTTCGTTCTGTGATACTCCACTTATCAACCAACGTTTCTATTATATCGGCCCACTCTTCAAAGTATCGCGGAACCACGACCGCGCCACCAATGCACGTTTGAAAGCTGTATGCAAAACCGTCTGTATCGGTGTTGGTGGTCTCAATATCAAATGTACAGGTTACATCTAGGTAACGGGGTTTCGGTCTGGCGTTCTTCTTGGTTCGTTCCTGTACGGTTTTGGGAGTGCCCAGCATAGCCAGAAACTCGTTTTTGCTCTCCGCTATCTGTTCACCTCTGCATTCCCGCATGATTTAACCCCCGAAATACTTTGCTAAAATCTGCGCCGCCTGTTCTTCTGTTGTGATATTGAATTCACGGGAAATGGCCGTTGTTTGGCTCTCCCCCGTCTGCTTTGCACGGTCTATCGCGTCCTTTGCCCGTTGCAAGAAGGGCCTGCCGTTGTCCGTCTGCAATAACGTGTAAACCACATCAGAACCTAACGCCGCCTCAAGCTCTTTTGTCATGTACTTGTCTAAAAGCTCTGAAAGCTCTTCTTGGGAACCGGTAAACCCACGGTCAACAAGAGATTGATAAACGTTCCTTTTCCAATCCTTGATACCTTGCATCGTGGACGTTTTGGAACTGATGAAATCCCGCAGGCGCAGGTATTCCGCAACTAGTTCGGTGCGCGTCATGCTCTTCACTGCTCCACTGAACTTTGTGCGGCCTTGCGTTTCCAGCATCCCCAAAGTCCTCTTGTAAATGCCCTTGGTTTCTCCGGTCTCTTCCAAACGTTTCAAGCGTCGGTTTGCCGCACCGGATGCACGCCGCACAATTTGTTCCAGCTCTTCCCGGGTGTAGCTTGTGACATTCGGGCCCTTGGGTGCGTATGCTTCCCACGGTTTGGACTGGAACGGTCTGCCCTTGCCGCCCTGCTTGCGCTTCTTGGGCGGCTTGCTGGCCTTGCTGGCTTTCTTCTCCTTGAGCTTGGCCGCTTTCCTCTGCTTGGCCTGCTTCTTGTTGCTGGCCTTGCGGGTTGCG
>ULQL01062659.1_pt1 | contig 13973 bp, 21 predicted proteins | sample 1954411 | NCBI WGS metagenome assembly ULQL01 (sample SAMEA4835654, study PRJEB28245) | human gut metagenome | biome: gut microbiome; material: fecal sample | place: Denmark | collected 2008 | reverse complement strand
CGCCAGCAGACAGCGAGAACAAGCAGCCGCCAGCAGGCAGCGACAGCGGTGCAGATGATATCGCAGGGAAAGATCCTGCCGAAAAAGCAGCAGGCAGCGACAAGAAAAAAGACCTCGACCAAGCCGAGAAAGCAGGCAAGGAAGAGTGACAAAACAACAAGTAAAACGACACAAGCAATATGAACGTCAAGACAGTTAAAAAGCCAAAGCGAAGGGTTGATGTTAACTATGTCAGCCGATTCAAGATGCAGGCATACGGATATGATAATCTTTATCCGCAGAACCTCGCACGCATCACGGAAGCAAGCGGAACGGCAATGCTGTGCCTTAACCGCTACGCCCGATTCATTGAGGGCTACGGCTTCGATAGCGATGTTATCGCAGCGTTAGCGATGAACCAGCAAGGGGACACGGCAGACGATTTACTTCGGAACGTAGCGCAAGACCTCGCACGCTTTGGAGGCTTTGCCCTTCATGTAAACTACAACGTTCTAGGGCAGGTGTCGAGCGTGAGCCACGTACCCTTTGAAAATTGCCGACTGGAAGAGACGGACGACAAGGGGAACGTGGCGCACGTCTTGTTGCATCCCGACTGGGAACAGAAGAAAACGAGGAATGGAAAGCGGTTGATGGTGAACGAGAAGACTATTGAGCGCATCAACGTCTTCAACCCCGACCCCGACATCGTTCTTGAACAGATTGAAAACGCAGGAGGCATCGACAACTACAAGGGACAGATTCTGTGGCAGAGCCTAGACGGACAGTTCATCTATCCTACAGCAAGCTACGATTCAGCCATCACGGAGATTTCGACCGATGAGGGACTGGGAAACGTGAAGATGCGAAACGTCCGCAACAACTTCCTCGTATCGTGTATGCTTGTAACAAAGAAGGGCGTGCCGAAGTTCAACGAGGAAGGCGAAGAGGTGGATAGCGGACAGATGATTTCCGATGAAGACCTTTTGCAGTTCCAAGGGGACGAGAACACAGCGAAGATTCTCGCGGTCGAGGTGGAGAACGAGGAAGACGAACCAAAGGTTGTGGCTTTCCCTACGAAGAACTTTGACAAGGAGTTTTCCGTGACAGACAGCAGCGTTATCGAGCGCATCTACGCACAGTTCCACCAAGAACTCTTCTACTCAATCCGTATTGGCAAGCTGGGATTCAGCGGACAAGTTATGCAGGACGCTTACGAATACTATGCCGGAGAGGTAACGACCGAGCAGCGTTTCATCGAGCGAGCCTTCAAGAAGGTTCTGAATAGCTGGCACGACCCATCCATTCAGAACCTAGACCCGAAGCTACAGCCGTTGAAGTATATCAGCAGCGAGGCGGGAAACAACACCATCAAAAACGAATGACCATGCCAAAGATTGAACGTAAACCATTATTGACGGTCGAGCAGTTCAAGCAACTTGCAAGAACGACCAGCACACACCTTGATGAGGATGAGGTGGAGAAGTTTATCCGAGAATGCGAGGATGCCTTTATCTTGCCAGCCATCGGCTGGGCGAACTTCAAGGCATCAATCGGACTTTGCCCATGGGACAACACCTTCGATGATTCTTTTGTCCCCGATTTATTCTTGGACGGAGGCGAGTGGGACACCAAGGAGAGAGACGAGGACGGAAACGAATTCAAGAAGCTAAGGTATTGTAACGGTGTACGCAAGGCGGTCGCTTATTTCACGTATGCGAAGTTATTGCGAGCCGATGGAACAATTATAAGCCGTGCGGGCGGGATGCGTCACAGAGACGAATATTCCGACCATGTGCAGGACATAACCAACAACAAGCAATACAACGACATCATGGGACTGGCAGAAGGGTATTTATCCGATTGCCTATATTATCTTAAGTATCACGCAAAGAGCAAGCAGATAAGCCCAGTTAGAGGTAGTCGGGCGCATGTGCATGCGATAGGAGACTAGAGCGTATGGCAGACACAGTAATCAAGACAATTTCCCAAATGCGGGAGGTGGCTCAAAAGGTCAAGAACGAGACGGAGGTCGGTTGCAATACCGCAGACCGTGTCGGAGGGCTTTTCGAGGACATCGTAAATCATATCGGTCAGCACGAAGACAGCCTTTTAGTCCTTGGGGAAAGCGAGTATAATTCCATCAACAAGGACGAAAGCAAGATTTATTTTGTTTACGAGGAGGAATAGGTATGATTCGGGCATTTGGGCATGACATAGCGATAATACAAGCCAAGGGCAAGGTTATCGCAGCGGTTTATCGAGGAGCGAGGCTTGTTTGGCAAGCAGTCCGTTCTTGCTTCGGGAGCGGGCACTGGATAGACTCTAAACCGTGGATTGATAGCGAAGCATGGAAAAATAATTAAAAGTAATAACAATGGCAAAAGTTTATGACAACCCTATAAACCTTTCCACCAACTGGGGAGGGGATTCCAGCACTGGAAACTTGCCGGTGTCGGGCAGGCGAGTGCAGGAACTCATCAAGAATACCTTCGCCAAGAAGGGTGGATGCGTGCAGATTAAAGATAAGAAGTTTTTGCAAATTTTCGCAGATGAAGCATCCATGAGAAAGTACAATTCCAACACGGAAAAGTACGAAGATTTAGTTGTATCGCAAGTTCAGCTACCGAACACCGGAGCGACACAAGCGACAATGAAAAATACGATAATTGTCACACCTAGCGAGTATACGACCGCTGGGAGTGCAGAGACTTTTAAGTTTAAGTATTTGTCTTATTACGAGAATGAAGATGACCTTTCTCAGGTTAGCGGTTCTTGTACGGTCTATGTTGCAGGTACGCAGCGTGAGAGAATAACCTTGCGCTCTGGTAATACATACACTATAGACGTAACTAAGTACATCGGGGAGGACGTAACCGAGATTAGATTTACTATAGACAATGCAGAGGGAAGTTCTAGAAGCTATGTTTACGAAGTGACGATGGTCAACCTTACGGTATCTTCCAGCTTCGACAGCGTGACTGCATACGAAGGTGTTATCCCTTTCGTTTACACCCCTATCGGCAACATCAAGAAGACCGTACACATTATTTTGGACGGCAATGAGATACACCAAGAAGAAACTGAGGTCAACAACCGTCAGCAGACTTTTGATATTCCAGCGCAAGCGCACGGAGCGCATAGCCTGGAAGTTTATTTGTCCGCATCCGTGCAGGGTTTGGAACTGAAGAGTAACCACCTTAACTTTGCACTCGTCTGTATCGAGCAAGGAAACGAAACCCCAATCATCGCTAGCACCATGGAACATATATACATGAAGCAGTACGAGACGGTTTCCATTCCTTTTGTGGTCTATGATCCACTGAACAACCCAGCAGACATTGCCTTGAAGATTAACGACTCCATCGTGGCAACCCGAAAGGTTGACCGCACTAAGCAATCGTGGGTATACAAGGCGATGAGCCAAGGCGATGCCACCATGACGATAACTTGCAGAAGTGTAAGCAAGACATTCCCATTGGCTGTAGACAAGTCTTCTATTACATCAGAGGCAGAAACTCAGAACCTTGAGTTGTTCCTGACATCGCAGGGAAGGAGCAACCAAGACACAGACAGAGAAACATGGGAGAACAACGGAATTGCGGTTTCGTTCTCCGAAATGAACTACATAACCAACGGATGGATAGTCGATAAGGACGGCAACACAGCCATGCGATTGAGCGGTGGAGCGGCAATGACCATTCCTTTGAAATTATTCTCCAAGGACATCAGACAGACTGGCAAGACCATAGAGATTGAGTTTGCTGTTCGCCAAGTGCTGGACTATGAAGGTGTTGTTCTCTCTTGTCAGCAGGGCGGCATTGGTATGCGACTGACCCCGAACACAATATCCCTAACCTCGGAGCAGTCCACACTGGAGACCAAGTACAAGGAGGATGAGCGAGTGCGTGTGTCCTTCGTGGTTGAAAAGCGAGCCAACAACCGATTGATGCAGATTTATATCAACGGTATCAAGTCGCAGTCATTGCAATACCCAGCCAATGACGGATTCGTTCAGCCATCGCCAGTGGACATAACCGTAGTATCATCGACAGCCACAATAGACATCTACAACATCAGGAGCTACTCTAACAACCTCAACGCACAGCAGCTACTGGATAACTATATTGCAGATATGGACGATATAGACAAGAAACAGACTATTTTCAACCGCAATCAAGTTTATGATGCATACGGCAATTTGAGTTATTCTAAGATGCTGGAGCAGATACCTTGCCTTATCATTACTGGCGAGTTATCGCAGTTTAAGGGAGACAAGAAAACCGTGAGCATTGAATACGTTGACAAGAACCATCCAGAGAAGAGTTTTACTGCCGATGATGTCGTTTTGAACGTGCAGGGTACATCTTCCCAGTACTACCCACGAAAGAACTATAAGGGGCAGTTTAAGAAGGGTTTCAATATGACAGAGAGCGGAAAGCATCAAGACATGTTCACGCTAAACGAGGAGGCAGTGTTGCCAGCAGCAAATTTCTGCTGGAAGGCTGACTTTGCCGAGAGCAGTGGCACACACAATACTGGTTTAGCTAACTATATCGGGTGGATGCTTATGCAAGCAGGTATTCTGACCGAGCCACAGAAGAAGAATGTATTGATACGTACGACCGTATATGGAGAGCCATGTTTGATTTTCCACAGAAGCAAGGCAGGGGAGACACCTCTGTTCATCGGCAAGTACAATTTCAACACCGACAAGAGCGCAGAGAACACATTCGGCTTTGCGGAGGGGGGGCGAATCGTGGGAGTTTCTGAACAACACCAGCGACCGCTCTAACTTCCTTTCAGCCGATTTCAGCGGTGAAGGATGGAAGAACGATTTCGAAGGTCGTTATCCTGACGGCAACGAAGACATCTCAAAGATGAAGGAAGTGTTTGCATGGGTAGTTTCTTGCAAGGGTAACGTTGACAAGTTCAAGTCAGAACTGGAACAATATTTCGACAAGAAGACAATTCTCTTCTATTACCTCATTACATTGGTTTTTGGAATGGTTGACCAGCGAGCGAAGAACCAGTTCCTAACATTTTATGTTGGTGGAAAGTGGATTTTTATCTTCTATGATAATGATACGGTCTTCGGCATTAATAACGAGGGTGCAATACAGTTTAGCTACGATATAGAAATACATGACGTTATCGGTAACTTGAATGTATGGAACGGTGCAAACTCCTTGCTTTGGGAGCTTGTGGAGCAGGCTTTTTCTTCCGACATCACGAAGATGTACCAAGACTTGCGACAGAAGGGCATTCTAAGCTACGACAAGATTATCGAGTTCTGCAACACAAGACAGAGCGACAAGTGGTGCGAGAGCGTCTACAATGAGGACGGGTACTTCAAGTACGAATCGCCTTTGATTGACGGATATACGGACTATTCTACTGGAACTGCGCAGACCGTGAAGACTGGTGCGTTTCTCTATGCCCTCCAAGGTAGCCGAGATGCACACAGAAGATGGTGGCTCTACAACCGATTCAAGTACATGGATTCTAAGTTCCAGGCAGGCTCTTCGTTGTCTGACTACATTACTTTCCGAACATACACGCCGAGTGTATGGGTAGGTGTCGAGCCAAAGGCAGACATTACCATCGGTGCGTTCTCGGCAATGTATGGAACTATTCGCTGGGGTAGCGTGACCAAGAGTGAGAGAATGCGAGAGGGAGAAGTGAAGACTATCACTGCACCTGCTGGCATCAAGTTCAACGACACCGAGACTATTATCTACAATGCTTCTATGATTAAGACTATTGGAGACTTGTCGGCTCTATACGTTGGCACGGTTGATGTATCGAAGGCAACGAATATCATGGAGTTAATTATCGGTTCTTCCAAGGCAGGCTATCAAAATCGAAACTTCAGTGTTCTCTCGCTGGGCAACAATGCGAAGTTGCGCAAGCTGGACATTCAGAACTGTCCCAACTATACCACAAGCATTGACGTGAGCGGTTGCGAGAATATAGAGGAAGTGTATGCGAAGGGAACGAAGGCTACAGCCGTGAATCTTGCTGAGGGTGGAGTGCTTAGAATTTTGGAACTCCCAGCCACCATTACCAAATTGACTTTAAAGAACCAGCCAAAGCTTGGTACTGGTCTATCAGTCGATTCGTGGGCAAACGTAACCACGCTTGTTATAGAGAATTGCCCGAATATCGAGCCACTAGACATTGCCGAGAAAATCCTTTCCTCGGACAATGCACTCGTATACGTAAGATTCACCAACATCAATGCACAGAAAGCCAATTTCGCAATACTCAACAAGCTGTCGGGCATCAAGGGCGTCGGAGACAATGGGGAGTACACTGCAATCGCATATTTGAGCGGAAAATATGTTGCACTTAAAGCAATCGAGGAAGACATCGAGAGAATGAAGAGTCTTTACCCTCATTTGACAATCACAGCAAGAACCGTACTGAAAACAATATTCGCCACCTTCAACGTGGTAAGCCAGTACGGAGGAATAAAAGGAGCGACCGTTGAAATCAATGGTTTGACATACGACCTTTCTTCGGGAACGGTAAAAGTGCCATTGACAGAAGGAGAACCATACAATTACGTTATCCGATATAGCGGAGGCGAAGATAGAGGAACCATTCAGTCTCGTTCGGACACGACAATATCAAAGTCGTACAATATTGAATTTGACATAATGACGATGAAGCCAGAGCCTGACGGCAAGATGCAATTATTGGTAACGGGTACGGCTATTCAGATAAATCTATATTCGGGAAGTATAATCACGGACTGGGGAGATGGAACAACGGATTCCGAACAATCGCATACATATACTGATGGTAATTCTTTGCATAACATCTCTATTGATTCCGCAAACGATAACATAGTAACTATCTATTTTAAAGATAACACCGTTTTGGCTTTTTGGGGCATCGGCAACTCAAAGGTTGCGATTGGGTATTTTCAGAATCAAGGAAAATTGGAATACATCACCGATGATTTATTCTACAATGGCTGTGCTTATATCGATAGATTTTTCAGAGGTTGCTCTAAGCTTAAAGAGATACCAGCCAAACTGTTTGAACCGATAGCAGATAAGACATCAATGTATGATTATAATAGGTGTGGTACGTTTCGAGGATGCTATTCCTTAAAGGAAATTCCAGCAGGGCTTTTTGACCCGTTAGTCAATCTGTATCAAGCTGGCGAATTGTTTGCCGGATGCTCTTCCTTAAAGGAAATTCCAGCAGGGCTTTTTGACAAGCTTGTAAAAGTAAACTTTGAAATTGGTAGCGATAGAATTGGACTTTTTGATGGTTGTCACAATCTAGAGGAATTCCCGCATAATTTGTTCGATAAGAACGTGGGAACTACAACGTTTTACTACGTATTCAGAGAGACAGCCTTAAAAGTAGGTTTTCTGCCACTTTGCAAAGAGTCCAATGCTAATTATCAAGGCATCTACGAAGATTGTAGTAATATGCAGAAGCTCATTGCCAGAACTGACACACCTTGCACTATAGACCTTAAAACGGTTCCGGGAAATAGTCAGTTAAAAATATATGTTCCAGATTCGGCAATAGAGACATATAAGACGGCAACGAATTGGAGTTTCTACAAAGATATAATTGTCGGTTGGAGCGAATTAACGGACGAGGAGAGACAGAAGTATGAATTAACAACATAAACGATTAGGATATGAAGATAGACAAAGACAACGACAAGCACATCATCGCTGATGATGGCAAGACGTTCGAGCGCATTGCAGATGGCACGAACTATGGCAAGGAGACTTATCTAGGGTATTCGTATTTCATTGGTGGGGAGAAGTTGGACGTTCCCCACCTTGACACGCCCGAGGACTTCCGAGAGGTTGACGAGCCAAAGGAAGATGAACAAAAAGAGAACAGAGATGAATGACAAGGAGAAAGAACTATGGCGAGTTATAGACAACGTAATCAAGTGTTGCGCTATTGAACTGCCGAACGGAGAATTAAGTATTACGAGAGAAGATGTTCTCGGCAAGTCGAGAGCAGAAAACCTCGTAATGACACGATGTATGGTCGTTGAGCAGATGATACACGCAGGATTCAGCATAACGACCACTGCGACCGTATTAAACCGCACCGTTGCAGCAGTGAGACATCTTTGCAAGATGGCTTACACCTATATCAGTACGTCTCGAGTTTATCGACTTGCCACGGCACAAGCGACCCTTCTTAACAAGGACGTTGAGCCGATTTGTATTTAAGAAACAAAAAGAAAATAACCAAAAGCGTTCTTTGAAAATAATTCGATAAATACCAGTGTACTAACTTTTTGGAGCGAGCCAAAAATCAGAGTAACTTTGCAGCGGATTCCAGTATTTGGTTTCCGTAACGTAATTAACTCAAAATTTTATGGCAGACACAATCGAAAAAGTCTATTGCACTGGGGACGGTGGCAATGACAACCTAGCAGCAGCCTTGCTCGCTAGAGGTAGAGACAATGATCCAGCGACTATGCTGGCAGCAATGAACGGTGGTATGGGCAACTGGATGAATAACCCGTTTGCCTATATGATGATGATGGCTTGGATGCGAGACTGGAATAACCGTGGCGGCAATTTGCAGGACACGGAATTGCAGAATCAGATTGCGAGCCTTCGCACACAGATGCAGGACGGCAATAATACGGCTCTCCTGATGGACGCAGTGAAGGGCAACGGTGTTGCTCTTGGTCAGCTGGCGCAGAATCTTAACTGCGATATGAACCAGCTGCAGAATGCAGTCTGTGGCGTGCAGGCAGCAATCCAAGATGTAGGCGGCAAGGTTGGTCTCAGCGCAGAGCGAGTAATCAACGCAGCGAACCTCGGAAACCTCAACATCATCCAGCAGTTGAAGGACTGTTGCTGCCAGACTCAGCAGAACATCATCAAGATGGGCTACGAGAACCTGCTGGGGCAGAAGGACATCCAGAACTCAATGCAGCGAGGATTCGATTTCAACAACCGCAGCATAGAGCGAGGCTTCTCGGCACTCGGTTTCCAGCTTCAGCAGGACAAGTGCGACATCATCCGCTCGAACCAAGACAACACCCAGCGAGTTATTGACGTTCTGAACAATCACTGGCAGCAGGATTTGCAGCAGAAGTACAACGATGCACGCCTGGAGTTGAGCCAGCAGCGACAGAACGCTGAACTTATTGCAGCGTTGAAGACCACCACAACCACCACTGGAGCGTAGGCGGTCTAAACAAAATCTATCAAGGGGCAACTCGCTGTTCTATCAGTGAGACCCCTTTTTGTCTATTTATCGAATTATCTAAAAAGAGCGCATTATGGAATTTAAGAATATACAAAGAAATCACCCGGTCTATCTGCTAGACAAGCAGACGGTGGAAGTTAAGGAAGGCAAGGTCGTAGACAACCAGCCGCACATCAACACTGGCATCGCAACCATTTCCAGCAGCGGACAGCCCATGCGAGACGTAACAATCGAGGTGGAGGGAAAACAGACCATCTACACCATACCCGAACACCTCGGAGTTACCTTTGCAGGCGAAACCGTACTGGCAACCGATAAGGCAGACCTTTTGCCCGAAGTTGGGAAATTGGTAAATGAAGCCGATGAGATAATCAAGGCATACGAGCCAAGCAAGGAGCGGAAAGCCAAGGGCGAAGAACTTCTTGCAACTTTGAACCCAGCCATCAAGGAAAAGCAGGAAACCGAAAAGCGTTTCAAGGCACTTGAGGGCGATATAAGCGGCATTCGTGGCATGGTCAAGCAATTACTCGACAAACTAGGATAGGAGGGCGCACAATGAAGAAAATAATCGTTTTGCGCCATTCTTGCGATAGCGAGGAAGAGCGACACCAGCACCAAGAGAGCGACATCATCCACAGCTTACCATACGAGAAGGCAGCAAAGGCACTCATGGGAGCCAGTGGGTACGTGGCATACGTTGCCAAGCACGGCTACCATTTTACGAAGCAGCTAGCAATCAAGGCAAGCGAGCAGATGAAGAACGTTGACGGAACGAGCCACCGGTGGACGGTAGACGAAATCCGGCTTGCGACAAACAACGAGATAATCTCCAAGGGCGCAACCATCGGGGATATGCTATATTTGGCTAATATGGCTTATGCGGACTTCTATCCGAAGGTAATCAAGACCGAGAGCGACTGCGTACAGTATGCTATTGCCGTAGCCAGTGATCCGGACGGATACGAGGGTATGGCATTCTGCAGGTGGACGGCAGACATCATCGGGAAGGGCGTGACCATCGACTGGGAGAAATTGGAATAACCAAAAAATAAATTGATATGAGCGAAGTATTTCACGATTTTCAGGTGCACCACCTTTATCTGTGCGCCCTAGTAATTTTTATCTGTTTCGCTACAATTATGATAGCGATGACAATTGACTTGATAGCAGGCATACAGAAGGCGAAGGAACTGCATGTTGCAAGAACGTCAACCGGGTTGAAGAAAACGTGCGACAAGGCGAAGAAGTATTTTCCTACATTTCTCATCGCTGCGCTTATGGACGTAGCTACGTGCATCATCTCTCCCTTCCCGATATTCTCCATCGCATGGACGGTGTACCTTCTATCGTGCGAGTTTAAGAGCATCCGGGAGAAGGCGTATGAGAAGGCAGAGATACGCAAGCAAGACCGTACGATGCAGGTGATCCTCGAGAACAAGGACGAAATTGCGAAGGCGGTTGTCGAGATTATGAAGGAAGGTCGAAAGAAAGGAGGAGATAATGAGGATAACTAGAGCGCAACTTCTAAAGGTAATGCCGAATGCAGGCAGCAGGGCAGACACCTACCTTCCAATCATCAACGGATGGGCAGAGCATTTCCACATCAACACCCCACTAAGGATGGCGCACTACCTCGCACAGATTGCCCATGAAAGCGGAGAGTTGAGATACACCAAGGAACTGGCAAGCGGCAGAGCCTACGAGGGCAGGAAAGACCTCGGAAACACCCAGCAGGGCGATGGCGTGAAGTATAAGGGCAGGGGATTGATACAGATTACCGGGCGAGCCAACTACCGGAAGTATGCAAATTATTGCGGCTTCGATGTTGTGAACAGTCCCGAACTTCTGGAGCGTTGCCTTGGAGCAACGAAATCCTCGATGTGGGTATTCGACACCTTCGGCTGCAATGAGTTGGCAGACCAAGACAACTTGAAGGCTATCCGCAGAAAGATAAACGGAGGGTACAACGGACTGGCAGCCTGCGAGAAGTATTTGAAGCGAGCCAAGGAAGCCTTGAAAATCAAGGTGCTTGCGTAATAAACACATCAATCTAAAGTTTATAAAGTATGGAAAATTCAAGAAAAGGGCGAAATTTGCGTTCTGTGGCGTTATTTCTCGCCATGCTTATAATTACCCCACTTTTGATTTTTGGCTGTTCCTGCGCCAAAACAGCGCAAAATAACACGGTTTATCACGACAGCGCACACACCAGTGCAAGACGTGACAGTGTGAACCAGCGACAGATCCACTGGCAGGACACCCAGCAGCACGACAGCGTATTCAAGCAGGACAGCGTGCTGGTGTACATCAAGGGAGACACCGTAATAAAGGAGCGGTGGCACAACCTTACGACCACAAGATGGAAGACATCGACCAAGACGGACACCATCGTAGGCGATACCTATGTTTTCGTGACCGACACCGTGAAGGTCAAGTATTACGTGAACCGATACAAGACCAAGGAGGTAGAGAAGCCAGTGAGCACATGGCACAAGATAAGATTATTCATTGGCGATTGCGTATTGCTATTCCTGGCACTCGTTGCGGTTTGCTGGATAAAGGAGCGCATTAAGAAGAGAGTTCAATAGGTTCAATCATAATATCAATCTTTAAAAGGGCAGGAAGCGCAGGAGAGCGTTTTTCTGCCCATTTTTTGTGCGAAGAACACTTTTCATTGAGAGAAAAGGGGTAGGGGATATGAGAGTTAGATTATATTCATTCTGCTAATGCGTGCAGGTTATTGTTATATAGAGCGTGGAAAGCGTACCGAAAACGACCGAAAACGTACCGAAAATAGCTGTGCTTACGACATAAACAGCCAATAAAAGTTAAAATATTAATATCTTTCGGGAAAAGTTTTGGTAGAACCGAAAAATATTAATATCTTTGCATCGTGTTTAGGAGATAAGCACATTAAACATTCAGTAACTAAGCCCTAGGCAACACGGTCAAGCCAATTAAAAATGAAAAAGTCAAATTCAAACGTTTTAGAGTTCACAACAAAGTTTATCAACGCCAACTTCCGCATCAAGGTTTTCGGACACGATGAGAACGGCAAGAAGATAAACACACTCGTAGGAGTAAGCGGAATCTTGAAGCTCATCGGTGCAGAACTCTTCAATAAGTTTATCAAGCGAGCATTGAAGGCTGGTGTGGACGCTTGCCGCTGTGCACTCAGAAGAGGATTGGTTGTAACATTGTATGCTAAGTAATCAAGGGAGGGCGAAGCTATGAAGAAGTATTTTGTAAACGGCAAACAGATTTCCGAGACAGAAGCAATCTTGATTGATATGGAGAATAAGAGATTGCAGCAGAGCAACAACATTGCAGACTGGGCAGGTATTCAATTTATAATTCAGAGATAGGAGGCAAGACAATTATGGCATTAGCACTTTTAAGAGCGGAAGACCGCAAGAAAAATGTTGTAGGGATAAAAGAAATTGAGTTCGACAACAAAAAACAAAGAATGATGCAAGCAAAGGCGTTCGGGCGCAAAGTAGGGGCATTTAAAGTTTTCATTAACTGGGCGACTGGCATGGAGATATATACACCTTCCGAACATTGCTTTGAGAGAATAAACAGATAACAATTTCAACAGAATTATTAACCAGCAGGGCGCAAGCCCTGCACAATATATCAAGATATGAAACAATACATTTTGAACGGCAAAAATAGCCTTGGGCAAGTTGATAGTCACATCGAAGACTATAGAACCAAGGAGATAATGGAGGAAGAGTTTCCTCGAATTAAGGAAACCTTCAGGAACAACCCACATGCAGAAATGATGGAAGAAGGAGACCGACACTTCAAGGTTAAAATGGGTGGAGTGACATTCAAGTATTACATCACGGAAAGAGAAATTTAAATTTGGTAAGATATGAAGGAATACGACAAGATACCAGCACAAGCAGTGGTCGAGGTAACGACCAGCTGGGGAAGAACCTGCCTGCGAGAGATTGGGCGAGACCTAGAGGAAGGCACGGTGCTCGATGGCTATTATTATCCGGTAAGCAAGGCTTTCGACTTTAATTGGAAGGGAGAGGGAGCAATGCTGTGGATCGGGGACAACGGAAGGCTTGTAAGTCTCGGAGAAGGGCAAAAGCATAAATACATGATGCTATCCCGAATGCTATCCGATTGCAAGTACTTCCTTCGCTACCCATACTGGCGACACCTCTATTTCCCGAGCATCGCCCGGCATTGCAAGGAAATGCGCCAGTACTGGCTGGAGTTGAATATCAAGCCGGAGTGGTTATCCTATAAGCAGATCGGCAGGATTGAGCACAAGATGAACAGAATGAAAACCAAGTTGGATAGACAACTGAAGATAGACCATTTAAAAGAGACAGAAGACAATGACAGAACAAGAGTACAGAGAAGCCCTGCACGAAATCAACGTGAAGGCTGAGAATAATAGAAGAAACATCAAGAGAACGAAGAAGGGTGCTGGCGATGCGGTCATTCTTGATTATTTCAGAGGAGGATTGATGTATGGCTAATATATATATTACCAAAGAGGAATATGATGCAATATCTTTTTGCTCGGAGGAGATTACATCATTGGTTGAAGGAGGAGCAGAAGATGAATACGTAAAAGAAGCTGATAATGCGTTAAGGTCAATTGCATCAATTCAACGTAAGTATCGTAAAGCACTGAAGCGTGAGAATGCTCTTAAAGATGCTAAGGCTGCAGTTAAGAAGTTTCACCCAGAGTTAAAGGGAGAATTTTACAACAAGTTAGTTAACAATAGTTCGTTAATAATTCAATAATGTGCTAAGCAGCT
>ULQL01060530.1_pt1 | contig 14021 bp, 7 predicted proteins | sample 1954411 | NCBI WGS metagenome assembly ULQL01 (sample SAMEA4835654, study PRJEB28245) | human gut metagenome | biome: gut microbiome; material: fecal sample | place: Denmark | collected 2008 | reverse complement strand
AATGCTCTATTTTACTATTTTTTGCCTTTTTAGGCGTTCTTTTTCTTTGAAAACAACAATTTTAAGCTATAAGAAGAGGGTGCGTCATGGACTTATGACGCACCCTCTCTCATTATATTTTATGCTTCTTCTTCAGTTTCTTCATCCTTCAATGACTCCAGAATCTCTACGAAAGGACTGTGGAAGGTGCTGAAGAGATGGAGTATCTCCTTGCGCTGCTCCTCATCCTCATCCCAAAGGCTGATCTCGCCCTTCTGGTGAGCCTTGATGAGCTTGGCGCAACGCTTGATCTTGCGCTTGTTGTTGCGAGCCTGCAACTGGTCGCCCTGGATAGGCTTCTGGCTTACATACGAGAAAGCTACAAGCTGGTTCATGAACATGTCGAACATCGGATCATCATGACTCCAGTCGCTGTCCTTCAGCCAGAACCACTGGAAGGCATACTTCTGCTCCATGGCAATGAGGCTCTGTCCCAGGGTATCGATGTCGATGCCCTTTGCCATCTGCTCCTTGATGAAGGCAACGAGACTTTCTGGGTTAATCTCCAGTTCCACCTCCTGGGCGATGCTGCTGCCGGCAATGTTGATGCGCCAGCGGTAGTTCTTGTTCTTGATCAGGGCAGAATGGGCATTCATCATCAGCTCGCTCAATTTTCCCTCAGACGGAATCTGATCTACTACGGCAAGGCGCTGGCGCTGGTCGCGAACCACCAGCTGGGCATCCTCATGACGGAGCACGCAGATATAAACCAGTTTGTTGTCGTCCAACTGCAAGGTGAAGCGGTCGTTGTTGTCATCACCTACAAATTCATAGCGATACTCATCTACCTTGTCGTGAGCCACCTCCAGTTCATTGTGTACCTTGTTGCCCTCGCTGTCGTAGAGCGAGAAGCCGATGTATGGAATCAGAATATTGAGAGAGAAAGGATTTCCCTCTTCCGGAATCAGAGTGAGGCGCAAGCCTTCGTCACCGAAGTCCTCCTTCTTGCAGACGAAGCCATCGTCGGTCTTCTCCGCCTTTTCTACCTTCACGTCGCCATGGCGCCAGTAGATATCAAAAGTGATGGTGTTTTCGTCCTCGCTGGTCACCTGGATGAAATCGTCGATGTCCTGTCCCAGATAGATAACCTTGGCAGGTTCATATACCTCTGTATCATCATCTTCCAGAGGTTTTACCCACATTTCTCCCGGCATTGGGTCATCTTCCCATTCTTCCTCTTCTGCGGCAGCAGTAGATTTGAAGACCAGGAAGATCATTCTCTGTTCCTCTCTGCTTCCATCTTCCTTGCAAAGGAAAACCTTCGATTCCTTTGGGATGAAGAAAGGAGTAGATAGATACGGGTTCTTACATAATGCTGTGTATTCCACCTCTGTCCAGATTGGCAAGGTGTGTTTGTTCGTATTATTTGTCATATCTGTTTTTTTTGTATTATCCTATTGATTGAACTAAATTTCAAAAACGGATGCAAAGATACAGAGAAAAGCAGACAATACAAAATTTTACGGCCATTTTTTGTTGTTTTTGCTTTAAAAGTTTGTGTTTAGGGAAAGCTTTTTCCCTTTCAGGGCGTATGGATATTAGCCTGGTGAAACATAACTGCCCTGTACCTTTGGCTCTACGCAAGTGAGTTAATAATTAATAATTTCAGTGCCGAAACCATAATAAATTGTGGGAAATGACTGATTTCTCGATTTTTTTGTCTAATTTTGCACCTTGGTATAGAATGCCTTGGCTTGTAATGAGGCTCGGGGCAGGAGATACACATTATTTTATATATAAATTTAGGAAATAAAAAATTTAATAATAAGAATGAAGAAGAAAATTCAGTTCAGTCTCGTTTACCGAGACATGTGGCAGAGTTCTGGTAAGTTCCAGCCACGCAAGGATCAGTTGGCTAAGATTGCCCCAGTTATCATTGAGATGGGTTGCTTTAGCCGTGTAGAGACCAATGGTGGTGCTTTCGAGCAGGTTAACCTCCTCGCTGGCGAGAATCCTAATGATGCAGTTCGTGCATTCTGCAAGCCATTCAACGAGGTGGGCATCAAGACTCACATGCTCGACCGTGGATTGAACGCTCTTCGTATGTATCCTGTGCCAGACGATGTACGTGCCCTCATGTACAAGGTGAAGGCTAAGCAGGGTACCAACATCACCCGTATCTTCGATGGCTTGAACGATGTTCGTAACATCATTCCTTCTATCAAGTGGGCTAAGGAAGGTGGCATGACTCCACAGTGTGCACTCTGTATCACCAACTCTCCAGTACATACACTCGAATATTATATGAACATCGCCGACCAGCTCATCGCTGCCGGTGCTGAGGAAATCTGCTTGAAGGATATGGCTGGTATCGGTCAGCCTGCATTCCTCGGTAAGCTCACCAAGATGATCAAGGACAAGTATCCTGAGATCATCATCCAGTACCACGGTCACTCTGGTCCTGGTCTCTCTATGGCTTCTATCCTCGAGGTCTGCAACAATGGTGCCGACATCATCGATACAGCCATCGAGCCATTGTCATGGGGTAAGGTTCATCCAGACGTTATCTCTGTTATCAGCATGTTGAAGAACGAGGGCTTTGAGGTGCCTGAGATCAATATGAGCGCTTATATGAAGGCTCGTGCCATGACTCAGGAGTTCATCGACGAGTGGCTCGGATATTTCATCAACCCAGGTAACAAGATCATGTCTTCATTGTTGCTCGGTTGTGGTCTCCCTGGCGGTATGATGGGTTCTATGATGGCAGACCTCGGCGGTATGCGTCAGACCATCAACAACATCCGCAAGAAGAAGGGTGAGGAAGAGTTGTCTATGGACGACCTCCTGATCAAGCTCTTCGACGAGGTAGAGTATGTATGGCCACGCGTTGGTTACCCTCCATTGGTAACACCATTCAGCCAGTATGTAAAGAACATCTCATTGATGAACCTCCTCACCATGGAGCAGGGCAAGGGCCGCTTCGTAATGATGGACGATTCTATGTGGGGTATGATCCTCGGTAAGAGTGGTAAGATTCCTGGAAAGATTGATCCAGAACTCGTAGAGCTTGCCAAGAAGCAGGGTCGTGAGTTTACAGATGTAGATGCTCATACATTGCTTACTAATGCACTCGACGACTTCAAGAAGGAGATGGACGAGAACGGTTGGAAGTATGGTCAGGACGATGAGGAGCTCTTCGAACTCGCTATGCACCCAGAGCAGTATCGCAACTTCAAGAGCGGTCAGGCAAAGAAGAACTTCCTGGCTGACCTCCAGAAGGCAAAGGATGCCAAGCTCGGCAGCACCTTGACTCCAGCTCAGCTCGCTGAGTTCAAGCATGCCAAGGCTGATGCTATCGTAGCACCAGTAGCCGGTCAGATTTTCTGGGAGTTCCAGGGCGAGGGCGAGTGCCAGCCAGCTGTAGAGCCATTCATCGGTAAGGAGTACAAGGAAGGTGATGCCTTCTGCTACATCCTCGCTCCATGGGGTGAGTTTGAGACAGTTCCTGCCGCTTTGGGTGGTAAGCTCGTGGAAATCAATGCTAAGCAGGGCAGCAAGATCCGCAAGGGTGATGTCATCGCTTACATTGAGCGCAACGCTGAGTAAACATTGAATTTATGGATTATCAAGCAATTATTGATAAGTATTATCCTGAGGATACAGAGCTTCGCCGTATCCTCATCACACATAGTCAATCTGTAGCGCGAAAAGCGCTACAGATTGTTTCGTCTCATCCCGAACTGCATCTGGATGCCCGGTTTATAGAGGAAGCAGCCATGCTTCACGATATCGGAATCTTTCAGACCGATGCTCCTGGCATTCACTGTTTCGGTTCGCAGCCTTACATCTGTCATGGCCGACTGGGTGCCGAACTGCTGCGCAAGGAAGGATATGAGCGACATGCTCGGGTATGCGAGCGCCACACCGGTGCCGGCATTACGAAAGAGCAGATCGAGAAGCAGCAACTGCCACTGCCTCACCAGGATTTTCTGCCGGAAACCATGGAGGAGAAGGTAATCTGCTATGCTGATAAATTCTTCAGCAAGACTCATCTCGACAAAGAAAAGAGTATCGAAAAGGCAGAGAAAAGTCTCGCTAAGTTTGGCGAGGAAGGAGTAAAGCGCTTCCAGGAATGGGAGCGGATGTTTGAAAAATAAAAAAATAATTTTCTGAAGTTTTATTGGGCCAAGGCTTGGGATATTTCAGATGTTCCCATACGCCCTGAAAGGGCAGAAGCACCTAGCCCAGGGCAACACCCTGGGTAAAAAAGGTAGGAGCCATACGCCCTGTAAGGGCAAAAGCTTTCTAGATCCATTTATAAAACTCGAATAATTTTTCTGAATGAGAAAACAATCAACTATAGCTGTTCTGATGTTTGCATCCATCGCTGCCATGATGGTTGCAAATCCGGGTATGCCTGCAGGAAAACACAAGAAGGCTCAGGCTGATTCTACTGCCGTGGCTGTGGGCGACTCCGTCTTTGTCGATTCGCTCGGCAATGAAATCATCAGTACGGAGACCGATACCACCCAGATGGACTCCCTGCAGAAGGCTATATGGAAACATAATAAGGTGGTGGATGACAGTATCCGACTCGACAGTATCAACAGAAAGAAGTCGGGAGGCATCGACGCACCTGTACAGTATCAGGCCGACGACTCGCTGGTATATGATGCCCACCACAAGGTGGCGCATCTCTATGGAAACTCGAACGTGAAGTACGAGAACATGGATCTTACCTCCGACCGCATCTCCATGGATCTGGACAAGAGCAATGTGAGAGCCAGCGGTACCAAGGACTCGATGGCTGATGGAGGCATCAAGGGAAAACCGGTCTTCAAGATGGGCAATGATACCTATGATACCGATACCATCAAGTTCAACTTCAAGAGCAAGAAGGCCCTTATTAATAATGTATATACCGAGCAGCAGGATGGATTCCTCACCGGTATGAAGTCGAAGCGAGATTCTTCGGGTGTCATCTATCTGCAGCATGGCAGATATACCACCTGCGATGATCCGCATCCCGACTTCTACATCTCGCTCTCCAGAGCCAAGGTGCGCCCGGGCAAGGATGTCATCTTCGGTCCCGCCTATCTCGTGGTCTGCGATGTGCCGATGCCGCTGGGTATCCCATACGGATTCTTCCCGTTCACCAAGAGCTACAGCAGCGGTTTCATCATGCCTACCTATGGTGATGAGAGCGACCGCGGTTTCTATCTCCGTGACGGTGGATATTATTTCGCCATCAGCGACAAGTGGGATCTGAAACTGCTGGGAGAAATCTACACCAAGGGTTCGTGGGGACTTTCTGCGGCAAGCAACTACCGCAAGCGATACAAGTATTCCGGTTCCTTCTTCTTCAGTTACCAGGATACGCAGACGGGTGACAAGGGAATGCCTGACTTCACCAAGCAGGAGAGTTTCAAGGTACAGTGGAGTCACCGACAGGATTCCAAGGCAAATCCGTTCAGTTCGCTTTCGGCAAGCGTCAACTTCGCCACATCGAGCTATGAGCGCAACAACCTCAACTCGCTCTATAATCCTCAGACGATGACGCAGAGTACGAGAACCTCTTCCGTAAGCTGGAGCACCACTTTCTCGAGCATCGGAATGTCGCTCAGTTCTACGGCAAACCTTTCGCAGAATATGCGTGACTCATCCATAGCGATGACCTTGCCCGATCTGAACATCAGTATCTCCCGCTTCTATCCTTTCCGCAGAAAGAAGATGGTGGGTGATGAGAAATGGTACGAGAAGATAGCCATGAGCTATACCGGACATATCTCCAACAGTATCAATACCAAGGAGGATAAGCTGATGCACAGTTCGCTCATCAAGGACTGGCGAAACGGATGGCAGCATCAGATTCCGGTGAGTGCATCCTTCACCCTCTTCAAATATCTCAACGTGAATCCTTCGTTCAACTTCACCGACCGTATGTACACCAACAAGGTGGAGAGATCATGGGATGCCACTGCGCAGAAAGAGGTTTGTGATACCACCTACGGATTCCACAACGTATATAACTGGAACATGAGTATAGGCCTCTCTACCAAGCTTTACGGCTTCTGGATTCCTAACCGCAAGCTGTTTGGCAACAGGATAGACAGGATCCGCCACGTGATTACCCCGACGGTAAGCTTCAGCTATGCACCTGATTTCGGAGCATCGCATTACGGCTACTGGGATACTTATCAGAAGACTGATGCCGACGGCAATGTATCGCTGGTAAGTTATTCGCCATATCAGAATGCCCTCTACGGCGTGCCGGGCAAGGGCAAGAGTGGTAACATTTCCTTCACGCTGGGCAACAATCTGGAGATGAAATGGAGAGACAAGAACGACAGCTTGAAGAAGGTGAGCCTCATTGATGCGTTTGATGTGAGCATGAGCTACAACACCGCTGCCAAGGTGCGCCCTTGGAGTGATATGAACATCAACCTGCGACTGAAATGGTGGAAGAACTATACCTTCAACATGAACGCCGTGTTTGCCACCTACGCCTACGAGATGGATGAGAACGGCAACGTATATGTCGGCAACCACACCGAGTGGGGCAAGGGCAGGTTCGGACGATTCCAGGGTATGTCGCAGAACTTCTCGTTCACCCTGAATCCAGAGAAACTGAAGAAACTCTTCGGCGGAGGCAGTGATGAGGACGACAAGGACAAGAACAAGCGCAAGGACGATGACGATGAAGGTATGGATACCGACATAGAGAGCAACGTGGACGACAGTATGGAGAAGGGAAAGACGGGAGCCAAGAAGAGCGGTGGCGGAAAAGCCAAGACCGACTCGGACGGCTATATGGCATTCAAGATGCCATGGTCGCTCACCTTCGGATATGGTATCACCATGCGTGAGGATACCCGAAGAGAGAAGTTCAACGAGAAATCGATGAGATATCCATACAAGTTCACCCAGAACCTGAATATGAGCGGTAACGTTCGTATCAGCGACGGATGGAACATCAGCTTCTCTTCCGGTTATGATTTTGATAATCATAAGCTGAGTATGACCACCGCAAGTCTGGCCCGTGACCTGCACTGCTTCAACATGAGCTGTTCGGTAGTGCTGGCGCCATATACCAGCTATAACTTCACCTTCCGATGCAATGCTGCCACATTGACGGATGCCCTGAAGTATGACAAGCGAAGCGGTTATTCGAATGCTGTACAGTGGTATTAAGCCACCCGGAACGATATGAAATAGCAAGACGAGGATAGCAAGTATTGAAAAAATGCTGGCTATCCTCGTTTTTTATGACCCTATATTTGGATATGTCGATTTTTAATCGTATTTTTGTAGCGATTATCTGAAAATAAGTAATCAGACTAAATATAATATATAATGAACAAGAAAACCGTATCTATTTTAACCTTTGCGATGCTGGGGGCACTTTCTGCCACCGCACAGCAGAAGACAGCATTGTCTTACTGGTTCGACACGCCTGTTACCCTGAAGGGACAGCAAGTTTGGTATGGAGGCCATCCTGAGAAATGGACTCACAAGAAGCCTATCTCGGCTGGTGATACCGCCCGCAATCCGGATTCGGATTGGGAGTCTAAGTCATTGCCTATCGGTAACGGAAGCATCGGTGCCAATATCCTGGGATCGGTAGAGGCAGAACGTATCACTCTGAACGAGAAGACGCTCTGGCGTGGCGGTCCGAACACCAAGAAGGGCGCTGCCTACTATTGGAATGTGAACAAGAATTCTGCCCATGTGATGCAGGAAATCAGAGATGCCTTTGCAGCCAACGACTGGGAGAAGGCTTCACAGCTCACCCGCAAGAACTTCAACAGTCCGGTTCCATACGAGTCTTATGCCGAGGATCCATTCCGTTTCGGTAGTTTTACCACGATGGGCGAGGCGTATATCGAGACCGGATTGAGCACCGTGGGTATGTCGAAATATCGCCGTGCCCTGTCGCTCGATTCAGCTTTGGCTACCGTTTCTTTCGTCAAGGATGAAGTGAGCTATCAGCGTGAATATTTCATCTCTTATCCAGCCAATGTGATGGCTATCCGCTACAAGGCTTCCCGTCCTGGTAAGCAGAATCTCGTATTCTCTTATGCGCCAAACCCTGTCTCTACAGGCAAGATGGTGGCTGACGGCAAGAACGGTCTGCTCTGGGATGCACGTCTCGATAACAACGATATGCAGTATGCCATCCGCATCCGTGCCATCAACAAGGGCGGTAGCCTTTCTAACGAAGGAGGAAAGCTGACCGTAAAGGGTGCCGACGAGGTGGTATTCCTCATTTCTGCCGATACCGATTACAAGGCAAACAATAATCCAGACTACAACGATCCTAAGACCTATGTGGGCGTGGATCCGCTGGCTACTACCCACGACTGGGTGAGCAAGGCAGAGGGCAAGGGCTATGCGCAGTTGCTCGATGAGCATTACAAGGATTACAGCCGCCTGTTCAATCGGGTAAGCCTGAATCTGAATGATGCGGCTAATGCCAACGATATGCCTATCGATGAGCGCCTGGCTAACTACCGCAAGGGAGCCAAGGATTTCTATCTGGAACAGCTCTACTATCAGTTTGGCCGCTATCTCCTCATTGCCTCTTCACGTCCTGGCAATATGCCTGCCAACCTGCAGGGTGTATGGCACAACAACGTGGATGGTCCTTGGCGTGTTGACTACCATAACAACATCAATCTCCAGATGAACTACTGGCCAGCCTGCACCACCAACCTGAGCGAGTGCGAGCTTCCGCTCTTCGACTTCATCCAGACACAGGTGAAGCCGGGTGAGAAGACAGCCAAGTCATATTATGGTACCCGTGGCTGGACCACATCTGTGTCCAGCAACATCTTCGGTTTCACTTCTCCGCTGGCAAGCGAGGATATGTCTTGGAACTTCTCTCCATTTGCCGGTCCATGGTTGGCTACCCATCTCTGGGATTATTACGACTATACCCGCGATAAGAAGTTCCTGAGCGAGACAGCATACGATATCATCAAGGGAAGTGCTAATTTCGCAACAGATTATCTGTGGCATCGCAAGGATGGCGTCTATACAGCGGCTCCTTCCACCTCTCCGGAGCACGGACCGATAGACGAGGGTGCCACCTTCGCCCATGCCGTGATTCGTGAGATTCTGCTCGATGCCGTAGAGGCGAGCAAGATTCTGGGCAGGGATGCCAAGGATCGCAAGCAGTGGGAAGATGCCCTGAAGCACATTGCTCCTTATCAGATTGGCCGTTACGGTCAGTTGATGGAGTGGTCGAAGGATATAGATGATCCTAAGGATGAGCATCGCCATGTGAACCATCTCTTCGGTCTGCATCCGGGCCGCACCATTTCGCCTATCACCACTCCTGTGCTGGCGAAGGCTTCCAAGGTGGTGTTGGAGCATCGTGGTGATGGTGCTACCGGTTGGTCTATGGGTTGGAAGCTGAACCAGTGGGCTCGTCTGCACGATGGCAACCATGCCTACAAGCTTTATGGTAATCTTCTGAAGAATGGAACATTGGACAATCTCTGGGATACGCACGCTCCATTCCAGATAGACGGTAACTTTGGCGGAACAGCGGGTATCACCGAGATGCTGATGCAGAGTCACATGGGCTTTATCCATCTCCTGCCAGCCCTGCCAGATGCATGGCAGAAGGGTTCCATCAAGGGTCTCCGTGCCAAGGGCAATTTCACGGTGGATATCTATTGGGACAACGGCCGCCTTACCAAGGCTGTTATTCTCTCCGGCTCCGGCGAACCTTGCCAGGTAAGATATGGAGATAAGGTGAAGAAGATGAAGACTCAGAAGGGAAAGACCTATGAGGTTAGATTTTAATCAATAAAAAAATGTGGTTGATAAAACGGATTTGTTTTCCGTTTTGTCAACCACATTTTTTATGATTATTCGTTGAGATGCTTCAGCCTTCTCTTTGCCTCGGGATGGCTAGGATAGAGGGTGAGCGCCTTCTTGTAATTGGTGATGGCAGCTTCTTTCATGCCCTCCTTCTCACATTCCTTGCCCATGATGACATACTCCGTGGCAAGGCGCTTCAGGAATTTCTCCTGCTTCTTCTTTTCTTCATCCTTCTGCTTGATAACTTCACGCAACCGCTCGTTCTCAGCCTGCAACTCATTCACCTTGTTCAGCTTCTTGCGGATGAAGCGCTTGGCTAGCGGATGCTCTATGTCGTAACGGCTGTGGATGGCGAGGAAGAAATTATCCAAGGCGGCTTGCATGTCACCCTTGTCATACGCTTTTACGGCATCGTGATACTGCCTGTCAGCCTTGCTCTGCGTCAACGCCGTGTTGATGGTATTCTGGTTGTTATACTGGCGGGCAAACTGTTTCACCTCGTTGCGGACGAATATCTCGCTCTGACGGATAGGCTCCTGCAGACTGATACCCTCCAGACTGGTGCATCTCGACAAAGCCACGTAAGTCTGACCACCTGCAAAGACGCCACCCGTAAAATCAATCTTCACCTGGTTGAAAGTTAAGCCCTGACTCTTGTGAACGGTAATCGCCCAGGCTAGTCGGATTGGATATTGTTCGTATCTGCCTATTTCCTCTTCCTCAATCTTCTTTTCCACCTCATTGAAATGATAGCGCATGTTGCTCCAGGCGGCTGGTTCCACCATCACGTCCTGTCCATTCTCCGTGCGCACATATATCTTGGCATTCTCCTCCTCATCGAATCCGATGATGGTGCCCAGGGTACCGTTCACCCATTGGTGCTCGATATCATTCTTGATAAAGATAATCTGTGCTCCGGTCTTCAGGTACAGTTCGATAGGGGTAGGCAGACTGCTTTCCGGAAACTCGCCCTGGATATTGCCCCGGAAGAGTGTTGGCTCTCCTGGCAGGAGCTTGAGCTGGTTCTCGTTGATGAAATCTACGGTATCTCGGCGGGTGGAGAGGGTGATGGCAAGCTTGGAATCACTTTCGTCGAGTTGGGCACCCACCCGCTGGTTGAGCAGCTGAAGGTCTTGACTCTGTGCCTGACTGGTTCGGATATGGTCGAGGATGCCGATGAAGACAGGGTCGCTCTGGCGATAAACTTTCTTGAGTTCGATGCTGACGAGCTGGAACAGCTGGAAGATCTTGGCATCGAAGAAGAAGCTGCTGCGATAGAAAGGATTCAGCAGTTTGCGGTCTTCCTCCTTTACCACCGGTTCCAACTGGTAGATGTCGCCCACCAGCAGAAGTTGCTTTCCTCCGAACGGCTCCCTCATATTGCGGCAATACACACGCAGCACCTTGTCGATGAAATCGATGATGTCGGCACGCACCATACTGATCTCATCGATGATGATGAGTTCCACTTCACGGATAATCTTGATTTTCTCGGAATTATACTTCAATGTATTCCGGATGTTGCGCACGGAATACATACTGTCGTTGGGCAGCAGGGGGTGGAAGGGCAGCTTGAAGAAGCTGTGCAGGGTGCTTCCGCCGGCATTGATGGCTGCGATGCCTGTAGGTGCCAGAACGATGTGTTTCTTCTTGGTATTGGCTGCGATGTACCGCAGAAAAGTAGATTTACCCGTCCCCGCTTTTCCGGTGAGGAAAAGCGAACGACGGGTAAACTGTATGATTTGGAGTGCATTCTGCAGCTCCGCATTGTCGAGATCAATCATATTTTATTTTTAAAGGTCGTCGAAGTTGACAGGCTGTTCTGTTGGCTTTGTCTTCTTCTTCTCTTTCTTTTCTTCTGTAGCTCCTGAAGCAGAAGATTCTCCTTCCGACTTGACTGCAGGAACCTCCTTTGTAATAGGATTGCCGTTTTCGTCGAGGATGATTTCCTCTGTGAATGCGGTGCTATCCACACGGGTGGTATCTACCTTTGGTTTTGGTGCATAGCTTGCGCAGATATACATATCTCGTGTAATGTCGCCATCCTGTGGCTTGTCGAACTTGGCGTGATACTGCTGGAAGGCAGGATCGCCGAATACAGACTGCATGAAGTAACCGCATATTGGCAATGCTGTTCGGGAACCCTGACCCAAGGCTCCGGTGCGGAAGTGGAGACAGCGGTATTCGCCGCCTACCCAGGCACCAACCACCAGTTTAGGACTTACACACATGAACCAGGCATCTGAGTGGTTGTTGGTCGTACCCGTCTTTCCGCCAAATTCGGTGTCACGGTAGTTGCCCACATAGCCCCAAAGGCTCTGCGATGTACCGCCCGGCTCCTTCATACCGCCCTGCAGCAACTGCTGCATCAGGAAGGCACTCTTGTAAGGAATCACCTGCTCTTCTGTAGAAGGACCTTCATATACCACCTTTCCGTCATGGTCCACAATCTTGGTAACCAATACCGGGTCGTGGTGCTTACCATTGTTTGCAATGGTACTGTAGGCACAGGCCATTTCCAGCAGGTTCACATCGCTGGAACCCAAGGCAAGGGCTGGTGTATCATCCAGTGGACTGTTGATACCCATCCTCTGGGCGGTTTCGATGATGCGCTTGATGCCCATCTCCTGTCCCAGGCGTACTGCCACGGAGTTGATACTCTTGGCGAAGGCACTCTTCAATGGGATGCTGTCACCCGAGAACGAACCGTTGGCGTTGGATGGTCTCCAGATGGTCATCTCATGCTTCTTCTTGTCATATACCTCCATCGAGATATATTCGTCGCGGCGCTTGTCGCAAGGAGTCAATCCCTGGTTCATTGCCTCTGTATAGACGAAGAGCTTGAAGGTAGAACCCGGCTGGCGCTCGGCTGTTACCTTGTCATACTTCCAGTGGTCGAAGTCGATGTCGCCCACCCATGCCTTCACGGCTCCCGTCTGTGGCTCCATAGCCACGAAAGCGCTGTGCATGAAGGTAGTCATATACTTGATACTATCTTCAGAAGTCATGTTGATAGTGATGCTTCCCTTGTCGTAATCGAATACCTTAACCGGGTGAACCCACTCCTTATAATAGTAGTTCACGGAGTCTGGATTGTTAGGGAAACGAGCCACCAGATCCTTGTAGAATGGCTGTCGCTCAGCGATGCCCTGGATGAAGTTTGGAATTACCTGGTGGTTCTCATCCTGCCAAGGTTCCTGTCCCATCCATTTTCCCTTTCCTGCCTGTGTGCGGCGGATGCTCCAGTGGTTGTTGAAGTTCTGCTGTACCTGCTTCATCTGCTTGCGGGCAGCCTCCTCGGCATACTTCTGCATGCGGGTATCTATGGTGGTGTAGATCGTCAGACCGCTGGTGTAGAGATCGTAACCTTCCTCCTTGCACCAGTCTTTCAGGTAGTTGGCTACAGCCTCACGGAAGTATTTTGCCTGTCCGTCGTAGTTTTCCTCTACCTTGAAGTCGAGCTTGATAGGCTCAGCCTTCAGCTGGTCGTATTCTGCATGTGACAGATCGCCGTGTGTCACCATATTATATAATACGGTGTTGCGGCGTGCCAGACTGTTCTCCGGATTGGTACGTGGATTGTAATAGGTGGTAGCCTTCAGCATACCCACGAGTACGGCAGCCTGGTCGGTGGTCATCTCCTTTGGCGTAGTATTGAAGTAAGTCTTGGCGGCAGTCTTGATACCGTAAGAGTTACTACCGAAATCCACGGTGTTGGCATACATGGTGATGATTTCCTTCTTCGAGAAAACCGTCTCCAGCTTCACGGCGATGATCCACTCCTTGCTCTTGATGATGAGCAGGCGGAGTACAGGCACCTTGCCGAGCAATCCCGTAGAATACTGCGAACGGACGCGGAACATATTCTTTGCCAGCTGCTGCGTGATGGTAGAAGCACCACGGCCATTGTGATGCAGGAGAGCATCCTTGGCAGCAGCGAAAACGCCGATAGGGTCGATACCGATATGCTTGTAGAAACGCTCATCCTCGGTATCTACCAGAGCCTTGAAGAAGGCAGGGTTCACCTCGTCGTATTCTACAGGAGTACGATTCTCATTGAAATACTTACCGATAAGCTTGCCATCGGCACTATAAATCAAGGAAGCCTCGGAAGTCTGAGGATTCAGAATACCTGAAAAATAACCAGGTGACTTACCGAAAAGCCATAAGAAGTTAATATCGACAGCACCTAAATAAAGGATAAAGGCGACAAT
>ULQL01050613.1_pt1 | contig 14076 bp, 14 predicted proteins | sample 1954411 | NCBI WGS metagenome assembly ULQL01 (sample SAMEA4835654, study PRJEB28245) | human gut metagenome | biome: gut microbiome; material: fecal sample | place: Denmark | collected 2008 | reverse complement strand
GTGTGTTCTTTTGCCTACTTTTCTTATAAGAAAAGTAGGTTATCTTATAAGATCGGCGTAGTCGAATTTTATGACTTTCGAAAGCTCTTCCGCAGACATTTCCACCTGAAAGCCTATTCTTCCGCCGCTGAAAAATATTGTGGAAAAATCCGCCGCGGTCTTATGCAGAACGGTTCTGAAAAATTTTTTCATTCCGATGGGAGAGCAACCGCCGTGAATGTATCCTGTAAGCGGCAAAAGCTCTTTGGATTTTACCATTTCCACGGATTTTTCTCCGACTGCAAGGGCGGCTTTCTTTAAATCAAGCTCTTCCGCAACGGGAACGAGGAATACATAGTGAGAAGACGATTTTCCCACCGTTACAAGCGTCTTGAAAACTCTTGCGGGGTCTTCGTTAAGCACTCTTGCGATATCTACTCCCGCAATAGCGTCCGTATCTACGTAGTAGTGTTCTTTGTAATTCGCTTTCATGCTGTCGAGCTTTCGCATCGCATTTGTTTTTTCGCCCATTTTTTCCTCCGATATATGAATATCATTTTTTAGATAAAAAAGTATTCTGCAATGTATATAAATATTTTTTATTACCTTACAATGATATCATAACGGCATGATTTTTTCAATATTAGAAACTTTGAAATTTCAAACGAAAAAGCGAAAAAAACTCTTGACAATTACCTTTTTATGGAAATATAATATTCACATATTTTTAAAATCCATAAAAAAGAGGTCTTTTATACGAAGAAAGAAAAATTTATATCTCCCGATTATTATAAAAATTTTTCATGTAAATGCGGGAACTGTCACGATACCTGTTGCCGCGGCTGGGGGATATCTCTAAGTTACCCCGAATATTGCCGCATACTAGGCATGAATTTGAAAAAAGAGCTTCGGCGCAAAGCGGACAGCGCATTTTATATCGCCGATAATCCCACAAACGAGAGATATGCACTTATAAATGAAAAATACGACGGATATTGTCCGTTTATAGATGAAGACGGATATTGTTCTTTGCAGCGTGCGTGCGGTGAAGAAGTGCTTCCCATAGTTTGCCGTATGTATCCGCGTTCTGTAAAGCTTGGAGAGGAAAACGAGATATCCTGTTCTTTAAGCTGTGAGAAAACGGTGGAGCTTATCATATCGGACACCGAAAAAATGAGATTCGGAGAATACACCGCGGATATCCCCGACGGCGTTGGAATACATACAAGGTGCGATTCCTCATATAAAAGGGATATGCGTAACAGGTGCATTGAAAAAATGTCAGACAGATTGGAGTCTATTCCGATAAGGCTCGATACTGTGGGAAAGATCGTCACCGAAATACCGAAAGAGAACGCTCCTGAAATCGAAAAACTCCCCGTCGATATCGCGGGAAATGATATTATCGATATTGCGAATATAATATTTTCTCTTTCGAGAAAGAGCGGGGCTATCGAAGAGTGCGAAAATGCGCTTTTAAAACTCGGAATAAAAGAGGACATGGAGCTTTCGTATATATCCGTTAAAGATGTGGCGGATAAATATAAAAATGCAGAAGAAAAATTTTATTCGCTCTTTCCCGATGCGGATATTTATTTTGAAAAAATCCTTCAAAACCATATGTTTTATATGCAGTTTCCGTATGTTGAACTTTCGGAGAGCAGAGACGAGGCGTTTTCGGCACTTATCCTAGTTTATGCATTGATGAAGCTGACGGCGGTGATGTCGTCATACGACGGAGATATTGAAAAATTCATTTTCGCCGTTACAGAGGTGTTTAAACTTGCGGAACACAGCGATTTTTACAGCACGGCGCCTGTCTTTTTGAAAAGACACGGTTTTATGTCGGAAGAACGTCTTTTTGCACTGATGTGTATTTGATATTACAAAAACGGAGGAAATATGGAGAATATAAAACTGGGACTTTACCGTCATTTTAAGGGCGGTATATATGAGGTCCTTTTTGTCGCAAAAAATTCGGAGACGCTAGAAGATATGGTCGTTTACCGTGCAAATTACGGCGAGCACGGTGTATGGGTGCGTCCTCTTTCCATGTGGAATGAGACGGTAGAACGCGACGGGAAAACTTTTAAGAGATTCGAATATATAGGCGAAGAATAAAATACATAATAAAAAAAAGGGTGATATTTCATCCGTTTTTGTTTTTTATGAGGAAAATATTATTGCGATTTTTTGTTCCTCTGAAAATCATTTGTTTACGGCGTTTATGCGGAGATTTTCAGGTAAATAATGATTTCGGGAATTTTGATAAGCAAGCTCTTCTGAACGTTTTGAAAAGACTGTATATTTACTTTGTGCCCGAATCGTGGTAAAATAACCCTACAAATGCGAAGCATTTGTATTGATGAAACTGCAAAATTCAAACCGTAATAAAAACGGGTATAGCCGTATCGTCAGGTTTGATTATAAAACAATATATTTTGTGTTTTTAACAGAGTTCTTTGTTTCACCTTTCTCTGAAAGAAAGGCAAGTATTTTTGTGGAGGTAATATGCCGAAAGTTTCAAATACGAAAAACAATGTGAAATATCTTTTTTTGACAGGCGTTCTCATATCTCTTATAGGCTGGATATGGGAAACCGTTTTTGTATTTTTCGTTTACGGACCAAATGACAGAGGCTTTTTGACTTTGCCGCTCTGCACAATATACGGATTTGCGGTAATTCTTGTTTATGTTATTTTGAAAACTCCTACCGATATGAGAATATTCGGAAAATTGAAATTCCGCGGAAGTACGGTACTGAAATATGTGATGTACTTTGTGTTTTCCATGTTCATTGCGACGGCGATAGAATTCATCACTGCGGTTTTCTTTGACAAGGGATTTGATTTGGAGCTTTGGACATATGACGGAATGGGAAATAATTTTCTGGGGTATATAGCCCCTCTTCCGTCTCTTGCATGGGGAGGCGCCATAACTCTTTTTATGAGGTTTGTGTTTACTCCGTTATTTAATGCCGTAAAAAGGATAGATGAAAAAACGGCAAATATCCTTTTTATAGTTTTACTCGTCGCGATCATCGCAGATTATGCTTTTAATTATATTTATCTCTTTGTAAACGGCAAGCATTTCGATATTCCGTTTTTCGATAAGCTGTATAAACTCGTAAGAGGATAGTCCTGTTATAAAAGAAAAAGCGCGGAAAAATCCACACCTTTCTTTCGGAGAAAGGTGTGCCAAAGAACTTCGCTCAAATACATCATTTTATTTTGGCGAAAGCTTTTGAGATTCCAAAGGACTTTTCTCGAAAAGTCCTTTGGTTTGGGGTTTGGGGCGGACAGCCCCAACTGACAACGACCATACAAAAAAAGCACGGCAATGCCGTGCTTTTTATTTTTTCGTCATTATATGTTGGAACTGCCGTTCCGAATATTCGTTTTAGAAGTATAGTGTGCTGTATTTTTCCGCAGTTATAACGGTAAATTTATATATTATAAATCTTTGCAAACGTCAATCCATTTTTTGTAGTTAGATGTTTTTTCCAATTCTTCCAATGTCAACCGAACTGCACTGTTTGAGCTTCCGCAAGCAGGATAAATTATATTAAACCTTTTTAGTGAATTGTCCAAATAAACTTCGACATTTTTATTTATTCCGAAAGGACATACTCCTCCAACTGCATGACCTATCAATTCTTCGACGCTGTCGAAAGGAATCATTTTTGCTTTCGTGTGGAATTCTGTTTTGAATTTACTATTATCTATTTTAGAATCTCCTGAGACTACAATTAAGATAGGAGTATTGTCTACAATAAAAGATAATGTTTTTGCTATTTCTTCTTGCTTGCAATTTATTGCTTTTGATGCTTCTTCAACTGTGGCTGATGAAACGTCAAATTCCATAATTCTTTTTTCAAGACCATATTTTTGCAAATATTCTTTTGCTTTTTCTAACGACATAATAATCCTCCGCCAAACTGCTCTTTATATATTAACATTATATCAAAGGCGAAATAAAAAAGCAAGGAACGAACAGCCATGTCTTTCCTCGCTTTTTAATCCTATGAAATAAACCGCAAAGGCGCTTTTTCTTTTATCCTGAATTTTAGGAAAAGAGTTTTTTGAGATTGTTGTTTTTATCGTTGTTTTGACGTTTTTGCGGGAAGCTCCGATACGATTATTGCCGCGAACATGAATATACAGCCCGCAATTTCCGCTATGGAAAGACGTTCTGAAAGTATTATTGCTCCGCCTATGACGGCAAAGACGGATTCAAAACTCATTATTATTGCGGCGGCTGCCGGGGAAGTATACTTTTGTCCTATTATCTGAAATGTGTATGCTACTCCGCAAGATAGTACTCCCGCGTATACTATCGGTATCCAAGAAGAAATAATATCGGAAAATACGGGTTTTTCAAATATAAACATCGATATTAAAGAAAGTGTAGCCGCAACGCTCATCTGTATCGCGGAAATTTCTATGCCGTCGAATTTGTATGCGAGCTTATCAACCGCTATTATATGAAAAGAGAACAGCACGGCACATATGAGGATGAGTAAGTCTCCGAAAGACATACGGAATCCCTCTTCCGTCATGCAGAGGAGATACATTCCTATAAGTGCGGCGATGACGCAGAACCATATCTTTACGGGAACTCTTTTCTTGAAAAAGATAAGCTCGAATATCGGTACGAGAAGTATATAAGAAGCGGTTATAAATCCTGCGTGACCTACTCCCGTATAAAGTATGCCCGTCTGCTGGAATGCGGAAGCAAGGAAGAGAAGCACGCCGCATACGGCGCCTGTCAAAAACAGCTTTTTTGTATTTTGTTTATTTGTGTATTTATCAGGGTTTTCTTTAAGTGTTTTTCTTTTTCTTATTGCCCTTGAAATGATAGCCATGGGACATAAGAACAGAGCGGCAAGTGTCATTCTCGATGCCTGGAAAGTGAGCGGACCTATATTTTCCATTCCTTCGCTTTGAGCGACGAATGCAAATCCCCATATTATTGCGGTGGCGAGCAAAAATATACTGCCGCGAATGTTTTTCGCCATTTTATCTCCTTTTTGAAAATGCAAAGACTGAATTTTTAGTAGAAAAAGCTTGGTTTGTTTAGAAAATTTTCTTTAACTAAAAAATTTTACCATATAAAAACATCAAAATCAATATTAACCTCAAAAGCTTCTCCAAAATAAAGTGGTGTAGTCGGTGCGAAGTTTTTGCGGATTTTTAAGGGGCTTTTTACAAAAAGCCCCTTAAAGCAAAGTTTGGAACGTCAGTTCCGACATATAATGAAAAATAAAAAACGCGGCATTGCCGCGTTTTTTTGTATGGTCGTTATCAGTTGGGGCGTCTGCCCCAAACCTGGACCAAAAGGACTTTTCGTGAAAAGTCCTTTGGAATCTCAAAAGCTTCGCCAAAATAAAATGGTATTTTCTTAGTAAAGTTCTTTGGCACACCTTTCTTACAAGAAAGGTGTGTTATAAATCGAGGTGAAGTTTTGTGTTTACGTATTCTCCGTTTTTGAAGTAAACTCGCGGAACTCTTCTTGCGATACCGCATACAAATTCATAATTGAAAGAATATGCCGCGTCGGCAAGCTCTTCTGCGGGAATAAATTCGTTTTGGTCTTTTCCTACAAGAACCACTTTGTCCTCTATTTTCGCCTCCGGAACGTCGCTTATGTCGACCATCATCTGGTCCATGCACACTCTTCCGAGTATTTTGCATCTTTTTCCGTGAATGAGAACTTCGCCTTTGTTTGAGAGCGCTCTCGGATATCCGTCGGCATATCCTACGGGAATCGTCGCAACTCTCATTTTGTGATCGGTTACGTATGTAAATCCGTAGCTTATACCCCTGTTTGCTTCAAGCTCTTTTATGTGCGAAATGTGAGTGATAAGCTCCATCGCGGGACGGAGCTTAAAACGCTCGCCCAATTCTTCTTCAACTTCTTTGGAAGGATAGAGACCGTAGAGAATTATTCCCTCTCGCGCCATATCGTAGTATTTGTCGAATTCCAATATTCCTGCGCTGTTGTTGATGTGTTTTATCGGGATTTCGACATTTCTGTCTTTGAGCATGGCAATGAATTTGTCGTATTCCGCGCGCTGTTCCATAGACGGGCGTTTGTCCACACCGTCGGCGGTGGCGAAATGGCTGAATATTCCTTCTGCGAAGATTCCGGGGAGCTTTGTCGCCTCTGCCGCTTCGTCTGCGCTTTTTTCCGTGACGGCAAAGCCTATGCGCGACATTCCCGTATCCACGGCAAAATGGATTTTTGCCGTCTTTCCTGCTTTTATCGCTTCTTTTGACAGTTTTTCGATCGCTTCGGGCTGGAACATGGTAAGCGTTATATCGTTTTCCAGAGCCGTTCTAAAAAGACTCGGAGAAGTGTAGCCGAGTATGAGTATCGGCTTTTTTATTCCCGCATGGCGAAGCTCTACTGCTTCGTTCATTTCGGCGACCGCAAAATAATCCGCTTTTTCGCTGAAAGTTTTTGCAAGCTCAACAGATCCGTGACCGTAAGCGTCCGCTTTTATGACGAGAAGAAGCTTTGTCTCTTTGCCTATTTTGTCTTTTACAAGATCTATGTTGTGCTCTATCGCGTCAAGGTCGATCTTAGCGTAAATTCTATGATATTCCATCTGTTTACCCACAATTACTTTATGATTTCGGAAAGAGGCGCGATTTCTATTCCCGCGTCGGTCAATGCGGCTCTGATTTTCTTTACAAATTCGAGCGCGTGAGCGTTGTCTCCATGAACGCATACGGAATCCGCCGTTATGTCTATATCCGTGCCGTCGATAGTGCGGACTTTTTTCTCTTTTACCATGCGTATTACGCGCGCGACGGCTTCATTTTCGTCGGTTATCATAGAGCCGGGCTTGCTTCTTGCGACAAGGGAACCGTCGTTTTCATATGCGCGGTCCGCAAAGACCTCGCGTGCAAATTTAAGTCCCGTATTTTTTGCCGCGTCTATCATTTTAGAACCCGAAAGCGCAAGGAGTATAAGCGACGGATCTGTCTCTTTTATTCCCTCGCATATCGCGGTTGCAAGAGCTATATCTTTTCCCGCCATATTGTAAAGCGCGCCGTGCGGCTTTACATGGGAGAGTTTCTTGCCGTTTGCGGCGGCGAACGCCGAAAGAGCGCCCACCTGATACTGTATATATGCTTTTGCCTCTGCGGGAGATACTGTCATATTTCTTCTTCCGAAGCCGAGAAGATCCGGAAAACCGGGATGCGCGCCAAGACCTGCGCCCGCATCGGCGGCAAGTTTAACCGTATTCGACATTGTAAGAGGGTCGGAGGCGTGGAATCCGCACGCTATGTTTGCGGAGGATACGTATTTTATAACCTCTTTGTCAAGTCCTATCGTATATGCGCCGAAACTTTCGCCGAGGTCGCAGTTTAAATCTATTTTGAACATTGTAAAAAACTCCGTTTTGCTTGATTTGCTTAATTTTTAAGAGCGGTATTCTTTATATCCGTTATAAACATATGCCCGGGCGCGTGCGTTATTGCAAGACGCGGTTTTGCCGCCATGATAGCCGCCTGAGGCGTTACTCCGCACGGCCAGAAAACGGGTATTTCTCCGTCTTTTATTGTAACACTGTCGCCGAAGTCGGGATGCTTTATGTCTTTTATACCTATTGCGGCAGGGGCTCCTATATGAACGGGCGTTCCGTGAACGCGCGGCATGGAGGAGGTTATAACGGACGCGCGTATAGCGTCTGACGGGGTGAGCGGGCGCATACTTACCACCATGTTGCCGTGGAAGATACCGGCGGGCTCACACGGGATATTTGTAACGTACATCGGAACGTTCTTGCCCTCTTCTATGTGCCTTACGGGAATGTCCGCCTCTATGAGCGTCGATTCGAAAGAGAAGCTGCATCCTATAAGGAAGCTTACAAAATCGTCCTGCCAGATGTCGGAAATATCGGTAACTTCATCGGAAAGCACGCCGTCGCGGTATATTCTGTACTTGGGAAAATCTTTTGCTATGTCCGCGTTTTCGGCTATTTTGGAAAGCGCGCGGCTTCCTGTGTCGGAAACTTCGAGAACGGGGCAGGAGCGGGGATTTCTCTGAGTGAAAAGAAGAAAATCGTATGCATATTCTTTCGGGAGTATGCAGAGATTTGCCTGCGCGTATCCGTCGCACATACCCGATGTCTGAGATTTGATCTTTCCTTCGCGTATAAGCGCGCGCACATCTTTCGGCGCGCTTTTTGAGTATATGTTATTGCTCATTTTATTTTCTCCGTGTTGTTTTTAAAACCTGAGAGAAGAAAAAAATTTATTTTCTTCCTTTAATATTTTCTGTGCTTCGTCGACGCTGACGCGTAAAAATCGCACGCTGTCTCCCGGTTTGCACTGCGCAAGAAGCGGAATATCCGCCGTTATGACGGTCGCTATTTTGGCGTATCCGCCTGTCGTCTGCCTGTCTGAAAGCAGAATTATCGGCATTCCGTTTTTCGGTATCTGCACGCTTCCTTCGACGATACCGTCGGAGATTATGTCGACTCCGTTAAGAGACGATATGGGAGAGCCTTCAAGGCGCATGCCCATTCTGTCCGACGAGGGGGTCACTTTATATTCCGAAGAAAAGAATTTTTCTTTTTCCTCTTCCGAAAACATGAAATCCTGCGGACCTTCTATCGCGCGCACCTTTGCAAGACCGTTTTCGAAATACGGTGAGTACGGTACGCTTCTTTTTTCTGTTTCTTCTCTATCGGGAATTTCTGTCGGCAGAACGGGGATTATATCGTCCATATCGAATTTTCTGCCATTGAATCCGCCGATTTTGCATTTTAAATTCGTGCTTCTGCTTCCCATTACTATCGGAACGTCGACGCCGCCGCGTAGAGAGAGATACGCGCGGCAGCCCGATACGGCAAAGCCCGTTTCTATCTTGTCTCCCGGTAAAAGAAGAAGCGCTTTGTTCATGGGAACGCTTTCCCCGTTTATTTTCGGAGAAACGTCGGCTCCCGTAAACGCCGCGACAGTTCTGTCAAGCACCGTTGCGGATATGCCCATGAGAGTCATCTCTATCCCCGCGGTATTTTCTTCGTTGCCTACAAGGATATTTCCCAGACGGAGCGCTCTTTTATCCATAGCACCCGACGCGCCGAAACCGTCTTTCATATATCCCGAACGCCCCAGGTCCTGAACCGTGGTAAGAGGTCCGGGAAAATCTATTCTGATACTCATAAAAGCTCTCCTTTACTCTTCCGTTATCCTGTGCGAATACTTGCCCTCTTTTACAAGGGCGTCTATATTATCGTATTCGCTCTTCGTTATCGGGACAAAGCGTATGAAATCGCCGGCTTTGTAAAGCACGGGATTTTCTCTTTCGGGGTCGTAGGGAAGAAGCGGCGTTCTTCCTATAAGGCGCCAGCCTCCGGGGGATTCGAGCGGATATATGCCCGTCTGAGATCCGCCTATTCCCACGCTTCCGCGCGGAATCACGGTTCTCGGACTTTCAAGGCGGGGGACCTCTATGCTTTTGTCGAGTCCTCCGAGGTACGGAAATCCCGGCAAAAATCCCAGCATATATATCATATAGTCGGAAGACGAGTGGCGGGATATGACTTCGGTTTCGGAAAGCCCCGTAAGGCGCGCGACGTCGTTTAAGTCCGGCCCCATATCCCCTCCGTAAAGGACGGGGATATGATGTATTCTTTTTATATTTTCCGAATTGCCGCTTTTTTTCGTGCATTCTTTTTCTATTATGCGGCAGAGCTTTTTGTAGGGGAGGAGTATGGGGTCATAGCAGATGGTAAGCGCGCAAAACGCGGGTATGAGTTCCACTATTCCGCGTATTTTTTTTGTTTCGAGCGCTTCTGTAAGGGCGCGGACTCTTTTGCCCGTTTCGATACATATTTCATTTCCGAACTGCACGGTGACGGCGCTGTCTCCGCAGTTTAATATACGTATATTCGTCATATCGGTTCCTTTCGGAAAATACTGTGATTTTTAGGAGTGAGAATCAAAAAATCCTTTTTTTATAGTTTCGGAGAACCACTTTGCACACGTTTTTTCGAGCTTCATGGAATATCTTACACATTCTCTCATCGAAGTTACGATAGAGCAGTTGAGCTCTTTACCGATACCGTCGATAGCGGGGATCGTTTCTCCGTACATATCGATCATTCCGCAGTCTGCCGCGCGCTGCATAGCCTCGGCTTGAAGAGAAGCGTCATGGAAAACGTCGAGATCGCCGCAAAGATAAGCTATCATTGCGCAAAGACCGTAGCAACCCCAGTCGGAGGTCGTCGCGGTGATTATATTGTCTGCGGCGGTCTTTACGGCAAGTCCGCCGTGGCAATCGCAGTTGCACTCGCCCTCTGCCGCATAGGGGATATATTTTATGAGCTGATCTTTTATCGTAGCCATACCCATTTCGTTTCCGAGGTCGCCTACGGATATACTCATAACGCCGAGCTTTATAAGCTTTTCGAAGAGCACGTCCATCTTTGCTTCGAGGGGAGTTATATCAAGACCTATCGCGTTGTGATATGCTCCTTTTTCATTGGCTCCCGGCGCTTCTACCGTTACAACTGCTTTCGGCATACATTCGGAAATAAGCGCGTCCGCCTCTTTTTCGGCTTTTTCGCTGTCCTTTGTGAATGCGTGGTAAGCAAGGGAAACGGGCATATCGCCCATTTTCTTTACGGAATCGAAATAATGAAGCCCCATAAGGCGGGAAAGTCCCTCTACCGCGGGGATATTTTCTTCCTGGCAGATTATTACGGGACGAACGCCGAGCGCTTTTACAAGCGTTCTTGCAAGGAAGAGCGAGCCGATGATTCCGTCCGTTTCGGCGCTTTTAAAGGGGCGGAGAACAAATCCCGTTATTATGTAAACGTAATCTCCCGCGGAAAGCGTGGAGAAAAGTTTTTTTGCCGCATTTGCGGTGAGCGGCTCGCCCGTATATTTTCTTGCCGCGTCATAGAGTATTTTGCATACCCCGTATCCGCGCGGGTCGAGATTCATGAGGTCGTCAAGGCTCTGACCGAGATTTCTTACGGTTAATTCTTTCTGTGTCATTTTATTTTTCCTGTTCTTTTTATGCGTTTAACTTATCAGACGTTTGTCTCGGTAAGGAAATCCTCTACGAGTGCGTCTTGGAGCTTTTTGAGAAGTTCGGGCGCTTTTCCGCCTACGGGTTTGCCGTCTACCATTTCAACCGCAAGGCAGAAAGAGCCGGAGCTCGATACTATTACTTCGTCCGCATTCATGAGTTCGTCTACCGTGAAAGGTGTTTCGTCAACGGGAATGCCGAGCTTGCGGCTCATTTTTATAAGATGAGCGCGTGCGATACCGGGGAGAATGTAGCAGTCTGTCGGAGCTGTGCGGAAAACGCCGTCTTTGATTATGGAAACATTGCTGTGCGCGCACTCTGTAACTCTGTCTCCGCGGTGAAGAATGGATTCGTCGCAGCCGCTTCTGTCTGTCTCTTTTGCGTAGAGAACGCTGGGGATAAGGTTGAGCGTTTTTACGTTGCAGTAAAGGAAGCGCTTGTCTTCAAGCGTGATAGTCTTTATTTTTTCGTATGTGTTCTTTACTTTTGCGGGTTTTAACATTATCCAGATATTTGCTTTATCTTCGTCGCTGTAAGCGTGGTTTCTTATGCCCGTGCCGCGCGTTGCCTGGAAATATACGAACTGTTCGCCGTCGTCTACTTTCTTTACCATATCGCAAAGAAGAGCTTTCATTTCGTCTTTTGTATAAGGAATGTTTATTTCGAGAAGTTTTGCGCTGTTGTAGAAACGGTTTATGTGCTCGTCAAGAGCATATATTATGTGGTTGCGGCTGTATGTCGCGTCGTAGATTCCGTCGCCGAAATAGCAGGCGCGGTCGAGCATGGGCACGCTCATTTTTTCGAGTTCATCGTATTTTCCGTTGTAGTATCCGAGATTTTTCATGTGGTTCCTCCGACTAAAATAATAAAATTAAAATAAAAACCCGGATAAATGCGCGCAGAAAAAAGACTCTGCGAACGCCGTTGTCCGAGATAAAGTTTTATAATGTTATATTATTAAATTGTGCATTATTATACAACCTCACAGGAATAATGTCAAGAGAAAAATCCGTTTTTTAGCTTTTTCGGACATTTTTTTCGCTTTTTGCTACTTTATTATTATTTATATAGCGGAAAAAGAATAACAATTTGAATTTTTATTCTTTGTTTCAACGTTATTATATGCCGTTTTATCCTATCTGTTTATAGAAACAAAAAATATTTGTGGCTATATCCGTGAAAATATAGTAAAATATAATTGGAAAAAGATATTTACAAAGGAGGATATTTTATGAAGATAACGTTTCTCGGTGCCGCTCATGAGGTCACGGGCTCCTCTACGCTTATAGAGGCGTGCGGAAAGCACATACTTGTGGATTGCGGTATGGAGCAGGGCGCCGATATATACGAAAATTGTCCTTTGCCGGTGATACCGGGGGATATTGACGCCGTTTGTCTTACGCACGCGCATATAGATCATTCGGGAAAGCTTCCCGCGCTTGTCGTTGCGGGATATTCTTCTCCCATATACGCTACGGAAGCGACGCGCCGCCTTTGCGATATAATGTTGAAGGATTCGGCGCACATACAGGAATTTGAGGCGGAATGGCGAAACCGCCGCGCCGCGCGTTCGGGAGAAGGCGGGTATTCTCCGCTTTATACAGTAGAGGACGCTCAAAAGACTGTAAAGCTTTTCAAAACTTTCGGATATAACGAGAGCGCGGAAATTTTTGACGGGATAAGGATACGCTTCGAGGACGCGGGGCATTTGCTCGGCTCTGCGAGCATTTATATCGATATTACGGAAAACGGCAAAACAACGACGCTTCTTTTTTCGGGAGATATAGGAAACATAGACAGACCGCTTATCCGCGATCCCGAAAAGCCGTCCCGCGCCGATTATGTCGTAGTGGAGTCTACCTACGGCGACCGCGTCCACGGCGAGCGACCCGATTATGTAAAAGAGCTTTCCGATATTTTGAATGAGACTTTTATCCGCGGGGGAAATGTCGTAATACCTTCCTTTGCCGTGGGAAGAACGCAGGAGCTTCTGTATCTTCTCCGCATAATAAAAGAGAATAAGCTTGTAAAGGATTATCCCGATTTTCCAGTCTATGTCGACAGTCCCCTTGCCGTGGAGGCGACGAATATATATGCCGACGGCATGACGGATTTTTACGATGACGAGACGCTCTTGCTTTTAAAAGAGGGCAAAGACCCCATACATTTTAACGGACTTAAACTTCTTGTAACGAGCGACGAATCGAAGATGATAAACTTCGACAAAACGCCGAAAGTTATACTTTCCGCCTCCGGAATGTGCGAAGCGGGAAGAATACGCCACCATTTGAAGCACAATCTTTGGAGAGAGGAATGCACGGTCCTCTTTGTCGGATATCAGGCGGAGGGAACGCTCGGTCGCCGAATCGTCGACGGCGAAAAAAGAATAAAACTTTTCGGAGAAGAGGTCACGGTAAACGCTCATATTTCCGTGCTTTCCGGAATAAGCGGACACGCGGACAGAAATATGCTTATATCGTGGCTCGATGCTCTTGAAGAAAAACCGAAATGCGTTTTTGTGAATCACGGCGCCGACGGAGTCTGCGATACTTTTTGCGAAGATATAAAAAATACTCTCGGATTCGAATCATATGCGCCGTATAGCGGAGATGTTTTCGATCTTAAAAACGGAGTTTTGACAAAACGCGGCAACAGCGTGAAGAAGGTCCAAAAAGCGCAGACGGCAAAAGCACGTGCTTCTGCTGTATATAAGCGCCTAGAAGCGGCGGGGCAGAGACTTATGTCGGTCATAGAGAAAAACCGCGGAGGTGCGAACAAGGACCTTGCAAAATTTACAAGTCAGATAGAAGCTCTCTGTGACAAATACGACTTACCTTTCTTTCAAGAAAGGTAAGCCAAAGAACTTCGCACCGAACACACCCTTTATTTTGGCGAAGCTTTTGAGATTCCAAAGGACTTTTTGCAAAAAGTCCTTTGGTCAGGGTTTGGGGCGGATAGCCCCGACTGATTATGCTCACAAAAAACGCGGAGAAATCCGCGTTTTTTAATTTGTCATTATATGTTGGAACTGCGTGAGGGGACCTT
>ULQL01026622.1_pt1 | contig 14185 bp, 23 predicted proteins | sample 1954411 | NCBI WGS metagenome assembly ULQL01 (sample SAMEA4835654, study PRJEB28245) | human gut metagenome | biome: gut microbiome; material: fecal sample | place: Denmark | collected 2008 | reverse complement strand
GTCGTATTTGTACCCCTCGCCTGCTGCCTCTGCATCTTCCTTGAGCGATGCAAGAGCCTTTTTCAAGTGTTCAAGCAGAATGACCGTCTCTGCACGGCACTCTCTGACCGATTGCAGGAACGCCTTTTCTGCTGATATGTTGTATTTGCCTATATCCGGCACTTGAGAGGTCTCTGATACTGCCTCATTGATATATCGTTCCATTTCACGATAATTCTCAAGATATAGCAAAGTTTTTTCAATGACCGTCTGCTCCTTTTCCTCTTTCATGCTTTTTCCTCGCTTTCTGCTTTCTTCTCATAGGCAGACCGTGCATTTTACGCCAGTTATTCGTGTTTTTGCGGTTTTCCGCATCTCTCAAACTGCTCATTTTCAAAATTGCCGTTTTTGCCTGTTGCAAAGTCGTTCCTGTTCGCAAGACTGCCTCAACGAACGCCTCTGCTGTTGTTTCAATCTTAATTTCCGGTTTTTTCGGTTTTTCCGGTTTCGTGACATCCGGATTTGCGGTCGCTTTGTCTGCTGCCGTCTCGATAATGCCCGAAATCTCTTTTTCTGATTTTCCCATCGCCCGAAATCGGTCAATTATGCCTTTTAAGATTCCCATATTATCACAACCCTCCTTTTCGCTTACATAAAAGGCAATTCGCCGTCGACATCGTCCGGAATGTTCATGAATCCGTCTCCTGCGTCTGAATATCCGGCATTTTCTGCCTGTTCTCCTGCTGCCCTCTTGCTTTCCGCAAATTCCTGTTCCTCAATCACAACGTCGGTCGTATATACCTTTTGACCGTCTCTGTTGGTGTATGAGCCTGTCTGAATCCTGCCTGTTGCTGCAATTTTCGTTCCCTGTTTCAAATACTTCTCTGCAAATTCGCCATTTTTGCCGAATGCGACGCAAGATATAAAATCCGCTGACTGCTGCCCGTCTCTTGCACCTCTGCGGTCGACCGCCAGTGTGTACCGTGCCACGCACATGGATTCCTGTGAACTGTTCTGCTGTGTGTATCTGACATTCGGGTCTCTCGTGAGCCTACCCATCAATATGACTTTGTTCATTCTCTTTTTTTGTCCTTTCTTGAATCAATCTCTCGTATAAACGCAAATCATCCGGCGGGATGTCGAGATTCCAGTCTCTCGCAAATTCTATCCCGCCGATGAACGCCTCTTTTTCTCTATCAGTCATTTTCCCGCTGCATAACATATTCATTTTGCATTTTCTGCAATCTGACAAGTCCTTTTTTGAACTCAAGGTCATCACCATTCATGCACACATCGAATATTTTCTCATAGTCGACAATGTGTGTCTTGATGAACTCTGCCTCTGCTGCCGTCCTGCTCTCATTGATGAACATTCCCTTGACTGCCTCTTTTATCATTTCACAATGGGTCTGTTCCTCCTCTGTCGTTGGAGGTGTGGTTGCAATCATTTTCTCATACGCATTGTCAATCGCTCCTGCAATGAGTTCTTTCCAACCCTTGCCCCGCTCTCCTAATAACTGACATTCAATATCCTCGAAACGGTTTCCTTGCCCTGCTGCCGTGATTCTGATGTCCTTTTTGCCCTTTGCTGCAATCAGAATCAAATCGTCATCGTATGCCTCCATGTAATAGTCAAATTTTGCATCAAAATTCGCATTCGGATTGATGATGATTTCCGGTTGACTGCTGTCCTCTGTCTGAATGCTCACGCCGATGTATTTCGCATCTGTTGCCTTTGCATTGATAAATATTGCTTTTAATTCGCTTTTGTTCATGCTGCTCCTCCATTCACTAATCTGTTGAGTAACTGTTCATACACGGTCTTGTATGTGTCTCTTTCTGTCTGTAATCTGATTGTGTCCTCTGTCTGTGTCATGTTCGCAATTTTCTTGTTTTCCTCAACATAGACTGCTGCATCCTGTTCAATCTCTGCGATTGTGTCCTCATGCTCCTGCTGCAACATCTCAATTTCTTTCTTGAGACTGTCGATTTCCTCCTGCTGCTCTTTGATTGTCTCATTGTATTTCTTTGAGGTTTTCATGTTGCCGTCAAGCTGCAAGGAAATCATGAGAGCAATGTCGATGTTCTCCATTTCCTTGTCTGTACACTCTCCGATGTATGTTCCTACACGCTCCGTTGATACCGAATAGACCTGCTCACACAATACCGTGCTGATTCTCCCTGTTGACCTCACTGTCACATGTGTCGGGAGGCCTGTTTTCGGTTGTGTCGTCATATATACGATTTCAACAACATTGCTGTTCTCATTGTTCTTGTTGTTGCTCACAACTACCGCCGGACGGTCGGAGTGCTGTTCGCTCCCGTTGTAGGATGCCCCCCCTCTGCTGATATAGAACATTTCGCCTCTTTTGATGTCATTCATTGATTTTTACCTCCTGCATTCGATATTTTCATTTTCTGAAATCGTTTCATTGTCAACGATATACTTTGCAAGTTCTCTTTCGTCCATCAAATCATCACGAGTGTCCCCTGTTGCGATGATTTTTCCTAATTGCCCGAACCCGATTGCAATGTCGCATCGTATTCCGTCCATTGTGTAGTTTTCCGGAACATACTTGATAACCATTGATTCAGTCACAACCTGTGCTTTTGATGTGTGTAAATCTGCAATAACCGGAGTGTAATCCCTTAATATCATATAGAGCCACTCCGCTCTCTTTCTTGCCTCGTCTCTTGTCTTTACTCTGACATATACTGTTTTCACTTATTTCCTCCAATTCTTCAATCTGTATTTGATGATATATACAATCTGCGTCAAATACGGGTGTCTCTGTTTATAACTCATGTTCCTCACCGTCTTTCATGAGTTTTGTTGCCATGATGCAATATCCGTCCTCAATTCCTGTGTAGTCCTCAAGGATATATGTCACAAGCACTCTGACCATGCGTCCGGTGTTCTTTCCGTCTGCAAATTCCATCATTTCGAGGATGTCGCCTTTTTTATATCCTCTGTCATTCTTTCGGAGTTCAAATGTCTTGATTCCGTTTGCCACATCATCGAAATAAGACTTTGCAAGGCGTATCTGATGCACTTTCTGTCCGGTCTCCTGTGTGTCTGATGGGAGGTTCTGCATTTTCTCCTCCTGCTCCATCTCACGGAGTTTTTTCTTTGTCTCACGGTCGATTGCATCCTGTTCCTCTGAATATCTCTGCTCGTCGGTCTTGTATGCCTCTGTACGGTTCTTGTACTTGTCGCATGAGGTACATGTTCCGGTTTTGACGTTGCATGTCTCATATTCGGTGCAGGAATAACAGATTGATGTGATTCCCTCCGGATGCGGTGTCTCATAATCGTCGCCCGCTCTCACTTCCGGCGGGTTCATGCCGTTTTCTTCCGTGTCGGATTCTGACACCTGCTGCCCTGCTGCCTTTTCTGCTTTCATGTCTTTCACATCTTTGTGTGTGAGTTCTCCGGTCTCTGTGAATTTCCCCAGTGCCTCCCGCTGCTCGTCTGCTGTCATACCGCTCAATTCATAAGCTGCGGAAAATGTGAGGCGTTCTTCCTTGAGTTCCTCTTTCCATTCCGGAATCAGATTGTTGTTGACTGCCTCAATTTGTGCAATCTTTGTTTTGCTCACATGCAGCATTGAGGAAATCACATCCCTCAATCGTCCGGATTGCAGGTCATATCCCTTGATTTTCTTTCCCGCTGCTTTCATGCGTTCAAGAGATGCCTTGAGGCGTGTTTCCTCCTCAATCATGTCGGAGGTCGTCTTTGTACGGTATGCGTTCGCAATTATGATTTCAACCTGCTCCTCGTCGTTATCCTGTGGCGTTGTCAATTTACTGGTTGCAAGTTCAAATTCTTTATATCCCTTTGACACAAGGTACTTGAGAGCCTCCCACCGTCTTTCACCTGCTACGATTCTATATTCGCCCTTGTCGCATGGTGCATATACAAGTTCAAGGTTCTGTTTCAACCCATACATGAGGATGTCTCCTGCCAGTTCCTCAATCTGCTCTACACTGTAAAAATTCATATCGTTCCGGTACATCTTGAAAATTGAAATGTCCTTTGTCCGGAATCTCGCTCTTGGAGATTCATCAATCCCCGCTTTGCTGTTCTTGTTGAGTGCGTCTTTCACGCTGAATCCTGCTGCCATCTGTTCAACCTCCTGTTATTACTCTGTGAGTTTCTGTTTCTTTGTCTCTGTACGTTCGATATTGATTTCACCCTTTGCATTCTGTGAAATTGATGCTTTGACCCCCCCCTCGGAGGTTCAATGTGACTTTCGCAAGTCCTCCGGTGTAAATCTCCTCGACTGCTGCCTTTAAGATGTTCACGATGCCCTCACCGCATCTCTTGTCCGGTGCTGCGTTCTCTCCAAACAAGGCAGACACATTCATCATTGCCTTTTCTTTCCTCTGTTTCTCTTTCTGATACTCGACCGCCTCGGTGCAGTTACATGTCATTGTTGCCTGTTCCTCTGCTTGTGGCTGTGTCAGTTCCTTTTCAGTCTCAATCTGTACCATCTGACCGCAAAACCTGCACTGTGCTGTTTTGATAATGTCTCCCATGCTTTACGCCTCCGTTTCTTAATATCTCTCTCCGAATACTGCAACACATTCCGCAAACACTTCTTTGTTCGGAATGTAGCAAATCGAAAAATTGTTATAGTCTGTATGTTTTGTTAAGAAATATTCCTCACATGCTTGTGTCTCTGTTAAGCCGTCGAGTTGTAACGCCCATAATATCTCACGTTCCTCCTCGCATAACGCCCGACCTTTTTCTATTAGTTCCGTGTTCATTCCTGTGTCTGCTGCTGCCATATTTTCATGTAATTCCCACCCCTCCTCACGGTACACTTTCAGTCTTTCATCGTCGATGACCTTGAACTCATGGTTGAGCAATGTCACATCTTCCGTTGTGTGAATCACGCAAATCTGTCTGTCAAATCTGTCCTGCTTTGGTACGCCCCAGTATATCCCGAATAAATGAGGCTTGCATCTTTCATCAACCGGAATTTGTCTTGTTACAAGTACCCATGCACCGGAGTTCACTTCACATTCTTCAAAGTGTTCCATGTTCGGGTCATAAATTCCGCTTTTTTCATAATGATTTCGGCTTTTTTCATGGTCTGTCATGCCCTACCCCTCCATTTCCTTGAGTAACTCATGAACAATGCATCTGTAATCCTGTGACACGATTCCTCTCTTTGAAAATTTCGGGAGCGGAATCATCGCCGTTGTTGATTTCTCTGCAACGATTGAACGGCGAATCGGTGTGACGAACATGTCAAATCCGGATTCTGTTTTCAACCATTCCTCCACCTCAAGAGAGGTCTTGTTTTTCTGTCGCATTGTCATGAGTGCCTTGATTCTCAAGTCCGGATTGATGTCTCTCAAGTCCTCAATCTGCTCCTCAAGGTTCTGCAATGCCTCGATTTCATATCCTCCGACCTTTACCGGAGCGATAATGAGTTCTGCTGCAATCAGAATATTGATGACTACCATGTCAAGCAGTCGACCACAATCACAAATGCAATAATCGTATGCATCGGAGACCTCCTCCAACGCCTCACGCATCCTTGTGACTTGATTGTCCTCTGACTTGAGCAGCAGATTCATGTCGGTTTTCATGAGATAACCGTTCGCCGGAATGATGTCAATGTGCGAATAGTCGGTCGGTCGAATCAAATCGCCCGTTTTATATGTACCTCCGACGCATTCATGTTTCTCAAGCAGTTCACTCATGCCGATTCCGTCCGGTTCATATACTCCGAATGTCTTTGATGTGTCTCCCTGTGGGTCTCCATCTAACACAAGCACTCTTTTTCCCTGCTCCTCGCCCAACATGTAGGCGATTGAATCGGATGTCGTTGTTTTCCCGATTCCTCCTTTTGGTGACATTACTGCAATGATTTTCATGTCTTTTTTTCCTCCTGTTATTGTCCTGTTATATATAAATCGTGTAATACAATTTCATTTGCAATTCTTGAAACTTGAAATCCGGCGTTTCGTCCGGTCGCAGTGGTGACATGAGGTTCAATTCTTTCCACTTTCTGTGAGTAATCTCCGGAACTGCTCTGAATTTCACAACCTCGTCAAATTTATACTGTTCATAGAGTTTGCAGTTCGTGTGACCGACCTCCGGTGCAAATAATGCAAGATACCCGACGAATATTTCCTCGTCTCCCTTGATGATTCGCAGCATGTCCGCACTCTCTAATGTGTTGAGTAAATCTGCAAGTGTCATGACCTGCCTCCCTTGACTTTCCCGTCCTTGAGGATGCTGTTGTTCGGGATGCTCATTTTGTTGTTGAAATCCTCCTCTGGACAATAGCACAACGCAAGATTCAAATATTCCTCAATAACTTTGATTGCCTCCTCTGCTGAATAGCAGGTTGCGACAAAATGTCCTGCTGCTGCCATATCTGCAAGGAACTCTTTTTGCGTGTCCTGCTGCCTGTTGTTGCCGTATTTCATTTCGATAAACAATCCGTAGTAAATCCCTTTCGGATATGGGAGGCACAAATCAGAAACGCCCGCCTTGACACCCATCTGTTTGAATTTAACTGCCTCCTGCTTGTTTCTGCTGCCTCCGTTTGGTACATGGAACAACCACCTCAATTCCGGATAGCGGTTCACATTCCAATTCGCCCACGACACGACATTGATTTGCTCTGTGTCCTCACTTCTCATTGCGTATTTCATATTCATCTGCATTCACCTCTCTTTTGCATATTTCGTAATATTCACATGTCAGACATAAATGTCTGCAATCCTTGACTTTGAGCATATGTCTGAATCTCTCTGCGACTTCTCTCATTTTCATCTGTCTTGCTCCTCCATTTCTAAAATCATGTAGGCGTGAATGAAAATGCTCTTGTGTTTCCTGCCGAACTGGTCTTTTGCCGGAGGCACTTCATGCATATTCTCAATCGTTCTCTTTGCCTCCCACCATCGGCGTGTCTTTCCATCTCTTGAAATCGGCTTGAAATGTACCTTGACCGTTCCTTTGACTATGGAAAACTGGTCTTTGTCTACCCGCAGGATGTCATCGAATCCCGCTGCCTTGACTGCTGCCTCTGCTTTTTCGGAAATACCTCTCTTTCGATTCCGGTTTCCAGTCAAACCTCATTTCCCGACCACCTCCTCAATCTCTTTCATTCTCTGCATGATTGCCGTGTTGTATGAATATACATACACGCCGTTGCTCCACAAATATTCCCTTGCACCTTTTTCACCGTAGTTGTACGCTGCAAGTGTATCTTGAATCGTGCCGTATTTCTTGAGCAGGTATGAGAGGAAATCAATCCCGACCCTCACGTTTTGATATGGGTTCATAAGGTCGGTGCATCCTAGATTCTGCATCCGGTCGGTGTGCCATTTCTCATATATCTGCATATATCCCTTTGACTGCCCGCCGTCTCCGGTTTTGTCGAACTCATATCCGGATTCTTGCTCTATGATTGCCAATACAAGGGCATATGGAACGTCATATTGCTTGCATAGACATCTTGTGTATATCTGCATTTTCTCCGGAAAATAGCCTTTGTCTGCATACTGCTCCGGCAAGTCATAGAACACGAATCCCTCAAGGTCATCACTCCCCCAGTCCTCGGACATGGTGTCAAATACCTTGTATTTGTCCTCGATGTTCTCTGCTGTCTGTGTCATCGTCTCCGGATTCTGCATCACTTCCGCTTGTATCTCCTCCGGCTCTTTCTCCTGCTGCTCCGGTTCTTTGACATTGAACAATATCACGCAAAATCCCGTCAGTAATACCGCAATCAATGTGATGTGAAACGCATTATACAAACCTGCTCTTTTCAATGCCCGTCTTATCCGTCTTATCCGTCTTTTCACCTGTCGACCTCCTTTTCCGCATTCGTGCATGTATGTAAAACATGCAATTAAAATCGTTGTAGTACACTTTTGCATTCGTGAAATCCATGTCCGGATACCACTTTTTCAGTATCTCCGGAATGGAATCCCTGTCCTTGACCATCTTGTCAACGAATGAGCCTATTTTTTTATAACTGCCTCCTGCTGCCGGACGTTTGGAATGAACGACCTTGATTCGTGGGTCTCTCAATCCCTGCGAACTGTTCCACCTCTTTTCCGACGGAACACGGTTCTTTTCTTCAACGATATAGTTCGCCATGCCGGACAAACCGTTTTCGTCTGTCTGTAACCTGCGAACCTCATTCCTGCTTGACTGTTTCCAACATGATTCAACTGTCTCCATGTCTAACGCACCATCCATGACAATGTGATGATGCCATCTGATTTCCGCATCCGGATTGTATGCGGTCACATAGACATATTTTGCATTCGGGAGACCTCTCTTTTTTCTCTGATAGTTGATGCGTCGGATGTACTTTTGCACATTCTTGATTGCTGCATCCACATCCCCGTCCGGTGGGAGATGCTCGTCATCATAGGTCAATGTCATCCAAATATCACGGTCACTGAAATTCTCGTTGATTAGCCTCTCAACATATTTCCGTGCGTTCTTATCATTCAGATTCTTTTGAGCCTTGTTGTTGTCTTTCTTGATTGTCCTCCCCTCCGGAGGTACTTCATCCATGCTCCGGAACTGCGGATATATCTCAATTTCAAACTGGTCTCCTGCTGTTATCTCTTTCAGTGCATATATAACTTTCTTTCGATGTTGGAACAGGTTCTCAATGAACCACTCATGCATGTCCTCCATCGTTTTGTTATATGCTGCCTCATAATCATACGGGATATATTGCATCCCTCTTTTTCTTGCCATCTAGCACAATCCTCCTGTTATGTTTTCGTAGACTTGTTATTATCTATTACAAGGACGATAAAAGTTCCGAAAACCCTTGATTTTATAGACCTTTTCGGTCTCTTTTCAAGTTGCTTTTTTGTGTCAGATTTGCTATAATATTTCTATCAGTTAGCGACTGACACAATCAGTCGATACAAGGACGACCACTGCAATGGTTGTCCTTTTTCTTTGTTCTCATGCTCCTGCTTTTACTTGTACCTAATGAAATCATCACCAAATTGTTCATTTAACCAATCAAACACAAAACCCATTCCTAGACCTCGCTTGCTTGGTTGCCACATCCCCCTTTCGTTAAACTCACCGCCACCTATGCAATAGTTGTATAGCTTTTCATGGGTTTCTTTCAGTCTTTGAAACCTTGAAATTCCTTTATCTAAATGACACCCATATCCGCAGAAAATACATCCTGTCCTATCACATCCGGTCGTTTTCAACGGTATAGCATCCATTGCAAAACCAAAATCCGCAAGGCTCATTTGCCCGTTTGTTTGTCCTATTTTTTGATAGTCTTTCACTACTTTCCCGTACACGGATGCAATTTCAATGTGTTCCTGCAAAATCATTGTAAGTACATCCTGTTCCGTCCAAAACGAAATGGGTTTTGACATCGGGCGGTCTGAATCAAACGCATTGCATCCGGTTTTACACCACCCGTCGAGACGTTGTTTTGATTCGTCTGCCATCGTTGCGACAATAGGTTTCTTTCCTGTTTCCATTTCATATCGCATTGCAGGTTGTTCTTTCATTTTCACGCAGCACCTGTTTGATATTTCAAAAGGTGCTTGCAGCAAAATTTCATATTTTTTATACTGCTGTTTGTACTCTGAATATGAACCGTCCGGATTCAAGCCTTTTAATTTATTTATGTATGATTGTTTTTTGTCTTTGCTGTGTCTCGCACCATATACGATTTTTGATACTTCTTTGCTTATTACTGGATAACCATATTCAATCAGCACGTCACGAAAATTCATGTCCGGTCTCAATCTTACAAACACCATGTTTATTCCGTATTTTTCAGCAATTCTCTTTGCATTTGCCTCCGCAAATATTCTGATTTCGGGATATTCAAGACCCGTATCGCAAAACGCAACATACAGTGTATATCCGTACTCTTTGCAAAAAACCGCTACCATTTCAAGTAGAACTGTGCTGTCTTTCCCTCCGGAATAGCTGAAATATACATTTTCATCAAATGTCTCATACCATCCCTTTATTCGGTCAAATGTCATCCGTTTTTTTGCACCTAATGACAGCGATTGCATTTGTCGCAGTTCCCACGGCTGATGTCGCCAGTTTTCACGCCCCGTCACCTTTGACGAGGCGTTTTCGTTTATGCGGTTACTAGTTCTTTTTTCTGTTCCCATCTGCGACGCTCCTCTGCTTTTCCCGCTGCCTTACCCTCGGCATACGCAGACATCACCATAATGGTCATTGACTTCCCCTCAAGGTCGTCGATATTCATGAATTTTTCTGCCATACTCTCAATTACTGCCTTTTTCTCACTTCTCGTCATTTTTCAACACCTCCTCGGATTCGCTCAATCTCTTTTTCTATGTTCTTTCCGGAATAATCTGCAAGCAGTTTTTCCGAAATGTGATACGTCCAAATTGAGGACATCTGCACCGCCGTTCCAATCGGGAGTTTTCCCTGTTGCATTGCTACCCTCACGAATTGCGGTGACACATTGAGGATTGCTGCTGCCTCTGTCGGCAATATTCGTCCTATATTCATCTTGTTTCCTCCTGTTGGTGGTTCTCTCGGTCTTTTCATCCCGTCCACCTCTTTTCCGGCAATGTACACCGTGTTTTGATTTTTCACCTTAAAAAATCAAGAAAAACCTGTTGACCATCCACGCACTTTGTAGCAGGTGCGACCGCTGCCATGTTTCCCACGGTATCGCTGCCCGATGCCTTTCGGCTTGCCATCGTCAGAGTGTCGGTTGCCGTCCGGACACTGACGGGGCGACTGCTGCCCCGTTTCGGCTTTTATTCGTTCACTATGTTCTGTATTCCTGCCATTGCCAACGCAAGAGTTGTCTTTCCTCCGTTTGCCTCTTTTCCTCTCCTCATTAACGCACTATGTATTTCAGATGGGAGATTCTTTGTTCCTGTCAAAACTGCGATGCATTCGTCATATTCGAGAATTTCTATCAACTCAAGAGCCTCTTTTACTGTGTTTAATTTGTCTATTGATTTGTTTACTAAGTCCTGTCGTGTCATTGTTTTGTACCTCCTGTCCGTTTCGTTTGAATACATTGTAATTCCGTTTGAATACTTTGTCAACTCTTTTTTGTTGCGTTTGAAAACTTTTTTATTGATTTTTGTCTTTTTCGGTGGTATGCTTTAGAAAACAGAGGAGGTGATTCCAAATGACGCAAGGCGAACGAATCAGAGAATTGCGAAAAACTTTGAAAATGACGATGGAACAGTTCGGCGAGAAAATAGGTGTTACGAAATCCACTATCTCTAATATTGAGAACGGAAACCGGAACGCCACCGAACACATGGTCAAATCAATCTGCCGTGAATTTAATGTTGATTATATATGGTTGACTACTGGTGACGGTGAGATGTTCGTTGATACCGACGACGATTTCATCGAAAGAATTGACCGCATCATGGTAGGTGAGGACGATGCCCGCAAGAATCTTTTCAAGGCACTACTTGAGGCAAGCGACGAGGACATCGCAGTATTTCAAAGAATCATAGATTTATTTGCATCAAAAAAAGACTGACAGTCTTTCAACTGCCAGTCTCATGGGTGTAGAGATACAACACGAATTTGTATATCCTCTTGAGGATGCGTTCGCTGTGTATCTTTCCGACTATTTCGACAATAGCCTCTTTGTAATTCAAGGGAGACACCACCCCCTTTCCGAATTGCATTGTATCATATATTTCCATGATTGTGGAAATATCGAGGTTGATTTCCATAATCATGGAAATCGTTCCTCCTGCTGCCGGAATCCCGCTGCATTATGGTACAATTATTTGTATTCGGATTCAAACAGGTCGGTGATGTTCACGCCTAATGCAATCGCTATCATTTCAAGTTGAAACAATGTCGGTGACACCTTACCATTTTCGATGTTGTTTATCGTAGATTTTCCGATTCCGGATTTCTTCGATAACTCCATCAATGTGAACCCTTTTGAGGTTCTCACTTCCCACACAAGGATTTTCATTCTGCTCACCTCCTCTCTTGAGGAAAGTTTACAGAATGTTGATTTTATAAAGAAACGGAGGTGTGTTCATGAAATACGGTGTCAGAAAACCAAACATCAAGAAAAGCATTAAGGCAAGAACAACAGGAAAAGTCAAACGGCAGGTCAAAAAGGCGGTCAATCCCCTTTATGGTAAAAAGGGAATGGGAATCGTCAACGACCCGAAAAAGGCAGCATACAACGCAGTGTATAACAGAACTACCGTCGGCGTGTCAGACATTGCAAAAGGATTGACGGCTGCAAACGGAAATCCTGCTGCATCCAGTTCAACAAATGCACCGCAGAAAAAGGAATACTCTGCAAATACATACAGTGTTTGCGGAATCCTCATGATTGTTCTCGGTGCTGTCCTTGCACTTTTAGGATTGATTCTATTGCTTGCTGTTCCGGTTGCCGGAATAATTGCTGTTGTGGTCGGTGTCGCATGTGTCGTCATTGGTCGCAAGTATAGAAAAGTCGCAAAAGAACGCCGTGCAAATGAATAATGCACAACAAAAAAGACGACCCACGCTGCAACGTGAATCGCCTTTGTGAAACCTCCGTCTCATGCTCCTGCAAAAAGCACCGACAGAATGTTCCTGCAAACACCATTCTATCATAAAACCGTGCTTTTTGCATTGGTTTTATTTTTTATACTCTTTTTTAGGATGGTGATTTTATGAAACTACCGAACGGATTCGGAACGGTTTACAAATTATCGGGAAATCGCCGGAATCCTTATGTCGCCAAAAAGACAAAAGGATGGGAAAACGACCCGAAAACAGGTAAATCAAAACAATTATATACGGTCGTCGGATATTACCCGACCCGCAAAGAGGCATTGACCGCACTTGCGGAGTTCAATGCAAATCCTTATGATGTGAATGCTGCAAAGGTTACATTCGAGGATGTATATGAGCGATGGTCTGATGAACATTTTCCGACTGTCAGTGATTCCAACGTCAAAGGCTACCGTGCAGCATGGGCGTTATGTGATAAACTTGCACGGATGCGTTTTGTTGATGTAAAACTCGACCACCTGCAAATGGTCGTTGATGAATCCGGCAAAAATTATCCTACACTCCGGAAATTAAAAATATTATTCGGTCTGATGTACAAATACGCTGTGATTCATGAGATTATTCCAAAAGAACGAAACCTTGTCGAATACCTCGACATTAAAAAGGCGGGCAATCCCAACGCATACAACCGTGAACCGTTCTCAAAAACAGAAGTTGCGAAATTATGGGATGTCAAGGATTCAAATATATATTATACTGTCATCCTCATGTTGATATATACCGGATGCAGAATCGGCGAACTCCTCGACCTCAAGAAAGAAAATGTGAACCTTGAGGAAAGATATTTCAAGATTGTCGCCTCGAAAACTGCTGCCGGAATCCGTACTGCTCCAATCTCCGAAAAGGTTTATCCGTTCTTTGAATACTGGTACAACCTCAATGATTGTGAATATCTCCTCTCTACTCCGGAGGGTGAACATTTCAAATACCGGAATTATTATGATTCGTACTGGTCGCCACTTATTGAGACCCTCGGAATGAAACACCGCCCTCACGATACCCGTCACACATGCATTTCCATGTTGACGGTTGCCGGAGTGTCAGACAAGGTCATCAAGAAAATTGTCGGTCATAAAGGGCAGGGTGTGACAGAGGTCGTATATACACATTTTGAAATTGAGGAACTGATTGACGCTATCAACAAAATATAGAGGTGTGCCATGAATAGAACTGAATACAAAAACAATTTCGGGCGTGAGCATTACGAACGAATCAATCTCGTTGTACCTAAAGGCATGAAAGACATCATCAAGGCTCTTGCATCCAGTAAAGGGATGTCGGTCAATGCGTACATGCAAGACCTTGTTAGAAAAGACCAATGCGGTTTATTTGATACAATGCAGATTGCAGAAAAGAACAGAGAAATGATTTCCGGAATCACCGGAAACATGCACGACGGATATGACATCATTTTCAAGGACGGTCACTCCTGCCATTGCCGGACGAAAAAAGTTGTCCGGTCATGTATCATTGAATACTGCAACGAAAAGGGCGATTGATTCGTCCTTTTTTATTGCAAAATGTGTCTTACATAAGACTTTCAATGTCTTACACAAGACAAGGTTTTCCGTGTTAGTTACCTGTTAGTTATTTGTTAGTTACCGTTGAAATTTCGTGTGTTTTTGTGGTGTCTGA
>ULQL01001903.1_pt1 | contig 14344 bp, 10 predicted proteins | sample 1954411 | NCBI WGS metagenome assembly ULQL01 (sample SAMEA4835654, study PRJEB28245) | human gut metagenome | biome: gut microbiome; material: fecal sample | place: Denmark | collected 2008 | reverse complement strand
CGACAATAATAGAAATTGTAAGTGTAGTCATTACTTTTTATTTATTATTAGATATTCTTTTTTCCTTTATGTATGATTTGGTACCCACAATTGCCAAACGGCTGCAAAGATACAAAAAGAAAAGCAATAACCACACGATTCCTTATTATAATTGTATGAAATCGTTTACTTTATTACGGATTTAACCTAAATAATAACAGATTTCGCCCTGTATGGTTGAGGCATTTCATAAAACATGTAACATAAAACATGAAATAGATATAAAACGTTATGGAAATGCAAAAAAAATCCGAAACAGATAGCTGCCAATGCTTCTGTTTCGGATTATCTTTTCGTATTCTTTCTTATTCTTCCTTAAAATCCATGCGGATTCTGATATTTAATAAAGCTAGCAATAATCATGTTCACAGGTTACTTAGCCACCTTGAATACGGCGGCACTAATGCCTGAAGCCTTGATGGCATCGGTCTTCTTGCCTGATTTATATACAACCTTGCCTGTAGAAAGAACAGAAACTGCCTTGCCACCTACAGAGCTGATGTTGAGAGAGGCTGCCTTGGCACCAGGATTCACGACAACAACATACTTCTCATCACCCAAAGTGCGCTCATATACCATCGGATATTCCTGACCCTTCTGGTTCAGGAGCTTCCAATCTCCCTCATTGTCAAGAGCCTTGGCTGAATGACGCAAAGCGGTCAGCTTACGGGTATATGACAACAGAGAATTCTGATCTCCCTGCTGAGCCTCAACGGTCAACTTTCCGTTTTCCGTATCTACAGGGAAGTAGAGTTTATCAGGCGCACTCGTTGAGAAGCCGGCATTCTTGCCCTTGGTCCACTGCATCGGAGTGCGGGTACCAGAGCGCTCATTGCTACCCTCCTTGTTAGGGAGATTCATCTGATACTTCATACCAATCTCATCACCATAATAGATAAATGGAACACCTGGCATGGTGAGGAAGAAGGTCATCGCCACCTTCAACTGGTCTGGCGTGTTGCGGGTACCGATGTTAGGACGCTGGTAATCGTGGTTGGCAGATGGAACAGCGATGTAGCCGAGATTCTTGGTGGCATTGAAAGCCTTGGTATAGTTCTCGCTAAATTCCTTAAGCGAACCCTTGCCCTGCTTGTCGAAATAGCAGTTCTGATAGCTCTGCTCCCACTTGCCCCATGGAGTCTTGCGGTCGAAGAACAGAGAGGCATAGCCCTTTAGACCGAAATGGATGTAGAAATCGATGTTGAAGCCGGCAGGAATGGCTTGCTGCGGATTAGCCCACTCTGAAATCAGGACGGTCTCAGGATAGTACTTGTCCTTCCATGCACGCATCTCATTCCAGAGTTTGGAAACCTCCTTCTTGTCAGGGTCGTTCTTGATGAGCGATGACGCCATATCAACACGGAATCCATCCACACCCTTATCAAACCAGAAAGCCATGATGTTACGTATCTCTCTGCGAACAGCCTGTGGTCCAGGTGCATCTACGCTCTGCTCCCAAGGATGATTTGGGTCTGGATGAGCAAAGCCATAGTTCAAGGCTGGCTGGCACTCGAAGAAATTCTTCTCATAATACTTGGCACGAGGAGCATTCGCCTCCACATATCTGCCTCGGGTACTAGACTCCGGACTTGCCTCCTGATGACGGGCTTCTATTTCTTTCTTCTCGCTCTCAGGAATATCGTTCATCCAGATATAATAGTCGCTGTAACGCTGGTTAGGATCTTTCTCGGAAGACTCCTTAAACCAGGCACACTTGGTACTGGAATGTCCTGCCACCAGGTCGAGACAAACCTTCATGCCACGCTTATGGGCCTCATTGACCAATGTAACCAAATCGGTATTGGTACCGAATCGAGGATCCACCTTGTAGAAATCGATGACATCATAGCCACCATCAAACCATCCCGACTCAAAGATCGGATTGAGCCAGAGGGCGTTCACACCCAGCGACTTGATGTAATCCAACTTGGAAGTGATACCCGGCAGGTCACCAATACCATTGCCATCAGTATCCATATAGGAAGATGGATAAATCTGATAGAAAAGTGCATCACTCAACCAAGCCGGTCCCTTCTTCTGTTCTGCCTGAGCAGAAAGTGTGGTTGCCGCCAAGGCAGCAACCAACAACATTTTATTCATTCTTTTCATAAGCATTATTATTAATTCAAGAAAAATTTCTTTCATAACAACTTAAAATCCTGCATTTTATTGTGCAAGAAGGCTAATTGCGAATCCGCCACCTGCTACGGAGTTCAACTTCAAGACAGACTTGCTGGTTACAGTCTTCTTGGTGATGACATAAGCCTGCGGATTGGTCTTGTAGTTGGCATTCTTTGCATCCTGATAGATGGTAGCCACATACTTCTTGCCCTTCTCGAGGAAATCGAGCTTTACGGTAGACTGATGAGCCTTCATACCCGTAACGCCACCGACAAACCAGTTATCAGAACCCTTTGCCTTGCGGGCAGCGGTGATATACTCCATTGGTTCAGCCTCCAGATAGATAGACTTGTCCCAATCTACAGCCACATCCTTGATAAACTGGAAGGCATCCATGTGCTTCTCGTAATTCTCAGGGAAATCGGCAGCCATCTGCAACGGACTGTACATCGTTACATAAAGTGCCAACTGACCGCAAATGGTAGAGTTGCAATGAGAACCATTGGCGCAATCCATTTCAAAGATACCAGGGGTATAATCCATCGGGCCACCCTGCAGACGGGTAAAAGGCAAGATGGCGGTATGTCCCGGTTTGGTACCTCCGAAAGCCTGATATTCAGTACCGCGAGCACTCTCATTGCCAATCAGGTTAGGATAAGTGCGGCAGAGACCGGTAGGACGCACAGCCTCATGGGCATTTACCATGATGTGATAATCGGCAGCACGGGTTACGGCATGCAGATAGTGATTGATTTCCAACTGACTGTAGTGATGCTCGCCACGAGGAATGATGTTGCCCACATAACCGCTCTTCACTGCATCGTAGCCATAATCCTTCATCAACTGGTAAGCTCTGTCCATATACTTCTCGTAGTTCATTACAGAAGAAGAGGTCTCATGATGCATGATGAGCTTCACTCCCTTGGAATGCGCATACTCATTGAGCGCCTTGATGTCGAAATCAGGATATGGAGTCAGGAAATCGAATACCTTTTCCTTCATATAGCCACTCCAGTCTTCCCAACCGATGTTCCATCCTTCTACCAGGACTGCATCGAAACCATGGGCTGCAGCGAAGTCGATGTAACGGCGCACATTGGCATTGTTGGCAGAATGCTTGCCCGATGGCTTGGCATGTACATAGTCGGTTCCATCCAACTTCACGGTAGGATAATCATGGGTATAAGCCCACTCTCCCTTACCGGAAATCATCTCCCACCATACACCTACGTACTTCACAGGATGAATCCAGGAGGTATCCTTGATCTTGCAAGGCTCATTGAGATTGAGAATCAGGTTGGAAGACAACACCTTGCGGGCATCATCTGTAATGACCATCGTACGCCAAGGGCTCTTGAACGGAGTCTGCATATATCCCTTCATACCCTGTGCATCAGGGGTAAGCCAAGAGGTAAAAGTCATGGTCTTGTCATCCAGGTTCAGATGCATGGCAGGATAATCTACCAGGGCAGCCTCATGCAGGTTGATGTAGATACCATCATCTGTCTTCAACTGGAGTGAGGTCTGTACACCGGTATCTGAAAAGACTGTCTGTGAAAGATTGCTGCTGACAGCAGCATGCAGGGCTGGACGGATGCCCGACAGACGGGTCTTGGTGTATTCATACTCCTGGGTATCGTAATCACCCGGAATCCACCAGGCGGTATGATCGCCCGTCATGGCAAATTCTGTACGCTCTTCCTTGATGGTAAAGTAGTTGAGATTGCCTTTCTGAGGGAACTCATAGCGCAATCCTACTCCATCGTCATAAACACGGAAGCGAACGTTCATATAACTGTCTGTAGAATTCTGCTTCAACTCTACCAGCATATCATTATAATGATTGCGGATCGACTTGTTCTCTCCCCAAACAGGAGTCCAGGTCTCATCGAAAGTGGAAGTCTTCTCATTGATGACACTAAAATCAGAAAGCAGATCCTTGCCATCCTTGCCGCCCTTGGCGAGCTGATAACCCAGACGGCTAGGCTTGATGATGGTCTTGCCCTGATAGGTCACACTATAGGTAGGCACAGTGCCATCCAAGGTGAAGTTCACCTTGATTTGTCCGTTAGGAGAAGTGATGTCTCCAGCATCTGCAGAGATGCCAAAAGCCAACAGAAGGCTTGCGAGCAAAAAGAGTTTTTTCATATTTTTTGTTTAAAATTGTTTGTTGCTGCAAAAGTACGGCAAAAATCGATAAGTTGGTACGAATAGTAGGTTCTTGGTAGATTACCGCTATCTACCAACCTCCTCACCTCTCTGAATATCAACATTTTGCAAATTCTCAAAAAAAACGGCTAGTAGATGCGAGATTCTCAATGTTTTTTATTATTTTTGCAGCAGAATCTAAAAACATAGGAAAAATGAGACATCTTTTCGTTATAATCATCACACTGCTGATGCTACAGCCGATATACGTAAAAGCAGACAACAGCCAGCTCTACAAACAGCTGGATGCCGCCCTGGAAAAACGTGCGCATTATGTAGAAGTAAAAGAGAAAAGTCTGAACGACATCAAGCAGGGTGCCAAGTATGTAACCAGCAACGAGGACAAGCTCAAGCTTTACGAGCAACTCGCCAATGGATACAAAGCCTACGAGTATGATTCGGCAATGACTTACGTAAAAAAAGGCCTTGTTCTTGCCCAAAAGAGCAACAACATCTTATATCATAAAAGATTCCAACTTAGCCAAACCAGCCTGCTTATCACACGTGGATTCTATGCTGAAGCAAAAAACATCATGCAGAAGATAGAACCCAAGAAAGAAGATCCACTTGACTATCAGTTTCAATACTATTATACACTTTACGGACTATACAACAACTGGTCAACCTATTGTGAAAACAATGAATTCAGCAAGATTTACGACCAGCAGAAAGTGGAATACCTGAAGAAAACATTAGAACTGTCGTCAAAGAAAGATGCATTCTATTACTACCTGCTGGGAGAGTTTTACTATTACAGCAATCATTCCAACAATAACAAGACCATCCAATACTACAAAAAAGCACTGAGTATGGAAAAGCCGGACAGCCGTCTCCATGCCATGACCGCCTTTGCCCTATCCGAAATATACAAGAAATCCAACAACCAGAAACTGACGGAACATTACCTGCTGGTTGCAGCCATCTCAGACATCACTTCTGCCACAAAAGAAAACGTAGCCCTGCAAGACATCGCACTCTTCATCTACAAACATAAGACCAGAAGTCTGAATAAAGCCCAGGAATACATCAACCTATCCCTGGAAGATACTTATGCATACAACAACCGATTGCGCCGCATTGAGATTTCATCCAAATTGCAGATGATTACCAATGCCTATACAGATGACATCAGAGCCACCAACAGCATGCTCTACATTGCGCTGTCGGTCATTTTCCTGCTCTTGCTCGGAGTGGGACTTAGCAGTCTGTTCATCCGCAAGAAGAACAAACTTCTGAAACAGAAGAAAGACGAAATCACGGCTACATCGGCAAAAATGGAAGTTCTCAACAGCCAGTTGCACCTCATCAACGACGAACTGAAGGACACCAACCAGAAGCGCGAGAGACTGATAAAGGTGTATATTGACCTGTGCTATAAGAACATAGAGAGAAACAGCAAACTGCGCACCTTGGCAGTAAGAAAGATCAAGGCCAACCAGAGTAAGGAGCTGCTGAGCCTCCTTTCTTCCTCAACCAATACAGAGAAAGAGAACAAGGAGTTTCTGACGGAATTTGACAAGGCATTCCTGTCTCTGTACCCAACTTTTATAACCGAGCTGAACAAGCAGCTTACAGAATCGGCACACATCCAGCTGAAAGAGAATGGAGAAATGCCCCCTATCCTCCGTGTGTGCGCCCTGTTAAGATTAGGCATCACCGAAAGTTCAAAGATAGCCGGCATCCTGTCTTATTCGCCACAAACCGTATACAACTACCGTTCCCTGCTCAAGAACAATGCCATCGACAAGGAGCACTTCGAAGAAAATGTACTCAGACTCTGTATGGTTATCGCAGACTGATCGGAGAAAGAAAAAGATACCTATATTTATAACAAATCCCGACAGGCAACAACATACCTGTCGGGATTTTTTTATTATCTGCAATTGATGAGAAATCTACTTTACTATATATTTCTTGCCACCACGGATATAGATACCATCATGTTTCACCGGGAGCAATACCTTTCGGCCATTGATATCATAAACATCGGAACGGCAAGGCTTAGTAAAACCGGTAACAGGAGTTAAGCCGGAAGTCAAATCATAATTGATTTCACCATCATCAGGGCAATGAATAACCATCATTTCCTGATACCACTGATACTCCTCATCAACGGAGACACCATTATCCGTATACTCCAGAGGAAGGAGGCTCAAGTCGAAATAGCCATCACCAAAACCACCATAGCCCCAATTTACTCCTACGTTTCCATCAGCATCATAACCATCCAGCACAAAGGCATGGGAAGAAGTCTTGTCGTTTCCCTGCTTATTGGATGTACCGGCATACAGAATAGGATGCCCGGCGCTCAATTCCCGGTAAATAACCTTTTTCCAGGCTGCATCATCATAGTTATTGGTCTGGGGATAATCCTTATAGCCATAATACTGGGTAAGATAGCCGAAATGCTTCTTCATGCCAGCCGCAGCATCTTGCAAAGATGCGCCACAGCCATCAAGAGAATAATTCATACCAGCCACACAACCGCAATGAAACATCAACTTGGCTACGGCGGCAGCCTGTTCCGAACTATAGTTATCACCCGAATAAGCAGGCAACATCTCCGTCCACTTATACTCTCCCATACTCAGCATAGCAGTACGTTTCTCATCGCCAATGCTATAAGAAGCGACACCCTTGCCACGGGATGGATACTGGTATACAGACATAATCTGTGCCATAGCCGTAGCCACGCAACCCACCCAGCAATTTTTGCCATTTACTTGTGGGCACTGGCTATTGAAAGGAGCATCCTGGCCCCATTTTACGGCAATAAGATGCTCAACACTCGACTTGCAACCTGCAGGGATAACCTGATAACCCGTAGAAGCAGCACGAAGTGAAGCGTCATTAATTCTAGCCAAGAACCAGCCCAAGGCAGGATTATCACCAAAAGTACCCTCGTCAGAATAACCTATCACAGCCTTGAACGCATCATCATTGGCGAGAACAACAAATCCGTTCCGGTTGCGTCCTACAACCGTATAAGCATCCGTCTGTCGCATAACCCGAAGGCTCTCACCTACTCCTCCACGAGAAGTTTTCCCGCCAACAGAAGGCAAACGCTCCCCCAGCACCTCACTGGCTATCTCCAATTTCTGCTGAAGGCTCCTTTCCTTTGCCTCAGAGCAAAGGAAAGAAGCCAACATCAGAGAAAATATAAGAATCTTCTTCATAAGTCCAAAATCTTTAGGAAATCATTCGGTATTTCTACCAAACGCCATACACATTTACAGACTGCTGCTCAACACTGGAATCTATATATCCATTCAGATAGATGTATTTCTGTGTGAAGTCTATATAAGAATAGGTACTATAGCTATATCCACCATACCACATGAAAGAGTTGATATTTACATCTCCTACCGTCCAGTTCCACAAATAGTCGCCTGTAGAAGAATCAACACCAGCTACGATATAGTTTTGCTTATAGGTCTGATAGTCATATATGGCAGCACCCTTTCCTTCCACAGGAACCAGTTCACCGGAGCAATCAGCCAGATTATCGGCATTGAAAGTGCCATTAATCTTGAAATAAAGATCAGCACCCGAACCCAACATATTGGTGATATAAAACTGATTGACACCTTCCAGCTGGTAGATATCAGAATAGGTAACAGGCAAATCTGTGAAACCTGCGTAATAGAACCGCACATTCTCCAGTACTTTCTTCCACTGAGAAACCAGCACCGTTGACTGCAGCACCGTGCTTCCATCCTGCTTGGTATAAGGATCGGCATAGGCTTCATCGACATCTATCTTGAAACCAAATTTCTTTTTAGGTGTCAAGCCCTTTACAGAAATGGTCAGCGTAGCCTCCTTCTCGCCCTGGGCAAACTCAACCGTAGCAGGCACCTGAATGGCAGTTGTATCAGTATACTCTACCTTGACAGGAACACTCGCAGCCTCAGCGGCTTCCTTACGGCAAACCTTCACATCAACGGTTTCCTGGTCTGGAGTAAGAATAAACTCTGCCGCATTGCCGGCATCAAAATACACTCCCATGCAATTGTCTGGGGCAGGATTGCCTGGCGCATAATCATCGTCATCGCTGCAGGAAGAGAACCCCAACAGGAGACCAGCTGAGACAGCAAGTCCCAAATATCTAAAAAACTTTATATTCTTCATTGTCAATTCCATTTTAAAGATTGAAAAATCTCCTCATTTACTCACTCTTTGCCTCTACCACACTTGTAGGGTCCGGATTCAGTTCCACAGCCGGATTAGAACTCTTCTCATATTCAGGGATATAACAATCCATCCACGGAGCCACGAAACCATACTTGGAATTCAAGCGGTGACTCTCCAGGAAGTTGGTACCCGTATAGGTACGGACAACAGCTTCCTTAAGACGCTTATAATCAAAATACAGCAGTCCCTCTCCCCAGAGTTCGATACGTTTCTGAAGCAGCACGGCATCTTCAAGTGATTCGATGTCTGTAGCCTGACACTCATAAGAGCCATCTGTATAGCGATAAGCATTCATAAAATCATTCAAGACGGTCTTGGCAGCATCCACCCCTTCTGTATGGGCAATGGCCTCAATATAGATGAGATACATCTCTTCTACACGCATCAATGGAATATCACACAAACAGCCCACATAGAGATCAGACAAGTTACCTGAACCCGGATGATATTTCAGGTTGGTGTAAGCAGGCAGTTTAGCCCATCCTGCTCCATCCAGCAAGGTAGAATAGCCTGCCGGAACCTCAGCCTTGCCAGCATCCTCAGGGGCAACCCAAGTCTTCTTTCGCCAGTCGGCATCAGGTATCTGATTATAGAGCGAAGCACCTATCATACGGTAAGCCTTGCCATAACCACCCATGGAGAATGCGGTAGATTCAGAAGATACCGTACCCATCCAGGAATAGAACCAGCTGCCCAATTGCTCCTTTGTTCCCAGCGAAGCCTTCCATATCCAGGAAGAATTAGCAGTATTGAAACCTGTCTTCTTATTATACCATTCGCTCTGAGACATTGGCTGGCAACCGGAATTGTCGATGGCAGCCTGTGCATATGAGGCAGCCTTGGCAAAACAGTCATTAACCGCCGTAATGCCCAAGGCATCATAGCCGTCAGCATCATTCTCATGAGCCAACTGGGCTGTCAGATCATCTGCCGAATCATAAAAACGAGAACCCAGTTCCAACCAGAAGCGTGCCTTCAAACCATCTACCACGCTCTCATCCGGCTGCTCCTTGCCCGTACGCTTATAGCCCTTCAAGTATGCCTCAGCCTTATTCAGGTCGTGCAGGATAAAGCGATACATGGTATAATAAGGTACACGAGGATTGTTCTTACCCTCCTCGCCTGTAGTCTTCTCAGTCACGATAGGCACGGTAAGTCCCATTATCTTGGCTGCTTTGGCATCAAAGTCAGAGAATCCGGTCTTCTTGAATTCAAACATTCTTGCCATATCCAGGTATGCCAAAGCACGATAAGCATAAGCTACACCGGCAGACGCCTTTGCTGATTCAGATGCTCCTTCCACATCGAGCGACGAGATGATACTGTTGGCATTGTTCACTAAACCATAATAGTAGAAATAGGTGTAATTGAATGGGCTACGGAGTCCCTTACCATTCTCTATATATGAGAAATAGTCGTAATCTGCATTGTAAACCGGAAAATCCTCTGTCATCACATCACGGATAATCATCTGGCTGGGATAACCGTTGTCGTAAGCCGAACCGTCGCCATACACACCACTCTTTACCATATAGGCACTCAAGCCGGTCAGCAAGCCCTGCTGAGCCGTCTCAGACCCCTGCACCTGACTGCCTGTTGCATAATCCTTTGGCAGTTCCTCCTCCAGACAGCTCTGCATCATCAAGCATGAAGAGAGCACTACTGTGAACAGAGAAACCTTGCGAAATATATTGTTCATCATATAAAATTCTCCTTAATCTATATAAAAATCTCCTTATCTAACAGTTTAAAATTGAAGTGTAATACCACCAGAGATGGTACGAACAAACGCATACTGCTCGTTGCTAGGTGAGCCGGTGAAACTTGTGCGAGGATCGAATCCCTTTCGCTTGCTCCACAGATAGACATTGTCTGCCGCACCATAGACACGAACCTTAGTCAAGCCCAAACGACGTGTCAGGCTCTTTGGCAAGGTATAACCGATATTGATGCTCTGCAGGTTGAGGTAACTTGCATTGATCAGGAAGCGGTCAGAAGATGAGCTTGCATCCGTATCATTATACTGGAGGCGAGGGATGTTGGATTCTCTGTTACTTGGAGACCAGGCATCCAGCATATCCTTATGGAAATTAAAACCTGTCCAGCTATCATAAGGAACACTCATCAGACTCTGATAACCTGAATCGTAAGACTTGCCGCCGATGGAATAAGTGAAGTTCACACCGACATCAATACCTTTAAACGACAACGATGTGCCAAAGCCACCATAAAGATCCGGAGTCGGGTCGCCACAGGCAAAGTAAGAGCCTTCCGACCATTTTGCAGACTTGCCCAGCGAACCATCTTCTTTCTCAACATACCATGTGGATTCTCCTTTCTCATTTACGCCCGCATATTTCTTCAATCTCCAGGTGTAGATAGGCAATCCTTCACCATAATAATAAGAACCGTTATGATAACCGGCATATCCGCTCAGCATCTCGTTCTTGTTCTCTTCATAAAGCTTCGTTATCTCATTGGTATAGTGGGTGGCATTGAGATTGATGTTCCACGCAAAATCCTTGGTGCGGATTACATCTCCTGCAAGATTCAGTTCTACACCACGGTTCACCATGTTACCCACATTAGAGTAATAGCCTGCATAACCCATTGACATAGGCACGCTGATGAAACAGAGCATGTCAGTGGTTTTGCGGTAGAAATACTCCACATCACCGGTCAGACGACCCTTGAAGAGTTCGAATTCAAGACCTGCGTTGATATTGGTATTGGTCTCCCAGGTAATCTTATCATTACCCTTTGAAGCAAAGGTCAGCGCCATGTCGCCATTCATGCTACCGATGCCGTAAGTATCCAGATAACGGTTGTTACCGATGGCATCGTTACCCTGCTGACCGAAAGAGAATTTCACCTTCAGCATGTCGAGCCAAGACTTGGTGCCTGCCATCCAATCTTCCTTGGTCAGTATCCAGGCACCACCGAAAGAATAGAAATCGCCCCAGCGATGGGCTGGAGAGAAGCGGGATGAACCGTCACGGCGATAAGATACCTGACCGAAATACTTGCCATCATAATCATACATGCCACGGAAGAAGAAACCTTCGGTGTTGTAATTGGTCTGGTTGGAATATGTAGGCTCATTGGTGATAGCACCTGCCAACTCATGGTTTTCCTTGAAAGAGAACATGTTGGAACGGCCGCCATATACGTATTCATAAGTCTGCTTATAGTTCTCATGACCCAACAACAATGTCATGTTGTGCAGACCAAAAGAACGGGCATAGTTTACCAACTGCTGGAAGTTGACTGTATAATAACGGTAATGTCCTACGGTTACCTCACCATTAGGATAAGTCGTTGCACCAAATCCATAATAAGGCTGCTTGGTACTCTGATAGCGATATTCATAGTCATCTACCGTACCGTTCAAGGTAATTTTCAGCCCCTTGACAAATGTCGGGGTTATGTCTGCGAAACCATTGATACCGAAAGTATTGCCTACAGAATGGGATGCCTGAAGCTGGTCATCCTTCAACAGGTTGAGCTGAGAGAGTACAGGGCGATTCAAGCCTGCATTCATTCCGTTACCATAATCATATATCTTACCATTATCATCGGTCATGATATTGCCATTGCCATCTCTGAGATACAGCGGATAGATAGGAGCGATGGTATTGACCATGTAGAAGGTATTGGTAGTACTATTGTTTCCATCAGAATCTACCTCTGTGGCATTGTCTGTAACGGTATGGGCATAGTTTACGTTACCACCCACCTTCAGCCATTCATTTGCCTTATAGGTAGCCTTCAGGCGTGCAGTATATCGCTTAAACTGAGATCCGTATGCGATACCTGGGTTATCCAGATAGCCCAATGAAGCATAGAACTGGGAATTGTCGTTTCCACCATTCACATTCATATTATACTCCTGTCGGAGGGTGTTTCGGTAAGCCGCCTTGAGCCAGTCGTCCGGACTAATCGTATAGTCCTTTCCGTTATAAGAGATTTTATTGCCCAATGTGGCATTAGGATTCAGCTTTCCATTATCGCCAATGAGATACTGTCCCTCAGGCACATTGTAGCAGATATAACCCAATCCGCCCTTTTCTGAAGAACCACCAATTGCGTTATTGGCAGCCACATGAGCTGCATAAGCTGACATACCCTTGCCATTGGTATAGTAATTATATAATGACTTATAGTGTGTCTCATAATATTGACCGGGATCTGAAATCATATCATAAGTCTGAGAGCCACGGCTATTGCTGCCCCATTTGGCATCAACAGTGATGACGGTCTTGCCCACCTGCGGATTCTTGGTGGTAATCATAATGACACCATTGGCACCACGGGCTCCGTAGAGTGCATTACTTGCCGCATCTTTCAACACGGTAACAGATGCCACATCCGCTGGGTTGATGTCACTCCAGGAACCATAATAAGGTGCACCATCTACCACGATCAACGGATCCTGACCTGCATTGATTGAGCTGATACCGCGTACACGGATGGTAGGGGTAGAAGACGGATCGCCAGATGTATTTATCATCTGCACACCCGCTACCTGACCATTGAGGGCATCTACCACATTGGTTACCTGACGCACGGCAATTTTATCTGCATCCACTACGCCTGCTGAACCCGTGAAAGAGGATTTCTTCTGCTCACCATAAGCCACAACAATCACTTCGTCGAGCTGGCGGTCTTGAGAGTGCATGCTTACCTTCATACCTGGAGCCGCCTTCAATGTCTGGGAATCCATACCGAGATAGGTGATGACTATCGCCTCTCCTTTTTTAGCACTTGGCAAGCTGAACTTACCGTCAATGTCGGTCACGGTTCCGGTCTTGGAACCTTTCACCATGATCTGGGCACCTACTACAGGGTCTCCGTTCTCATCGAAGACCTGCCCCCCCACCTGTGCGGAAGACTGTGCCAGCACTTGCCCCGAAGCAGCCAGCAACAGGGAAGCAAATAAAACCTTCATTCTCATAATATCTGTCTCTTCTTATAATTATTATCTCTCTTTATCTTGAATACACCTCTTTATATATTGCCAGTTATCCTTTACAAGTTTTATATAAAATATGTATTCGGTTGCAAAGGTATAATAAAATTCACTAACCACCAAACAAAAATTCGAATATTTACGCTTTTTGGTTATAAAAAATTATTTTCTTATCATAAATCAATATCTAAATGCTACCAAAAGCTTCTATTTCTCTAAAAAATGAAAACGCTATTTTTAGCCGTAACACCTTTGTCGCAGTATCGACAAGAATCAGAAGTCATACAGCAACACCTTCTTCTTCTCAGAGCAGAGCAACAAGTATTTTGATTCAGTTGGACCTCATTGGTTGGTGCAGATGGCTATACTCCTATAGCAGGAAGCCCATTGCTCGGTGCCGCAAGTTTCGCCGGCTGGACCGGTTTCGACACCGTAAACTACATCGGAGCCTTTGATGGCAGCAACAACTGGATGAGCGGCTGGACCAACTTAGCCCCTCAGAACGCAAAGTACTAAAAAAGAATAGCTAATTTCTATTTTGACTATAAGGTTTTCTTTTATTGTGGCATGGCACAGCGATTTGCGCCATGCTTTTTTGTTGGGTTATGGAAAGAAAAGAGGTTATTGCATTTTTCTTGTAACAGTTCAAAAAAGGATACCAGTCACTACCCTTGTGTCGTGTTTCGCGACACAAGGGTCATCAACATGTCGGCCAGCTGTTGTGCAATCGTGTTTTAGCTGATGTGCGGAGATAAATATCCTATTATTAAGTCTCACTAGTGTCCCGTTAAAACGAGACGATTATTAAATAAGTTA
>ULQL01014647.1_pt1 | contig 14512 bp, 13 predicted proteins | sample 1954411 | NCBI WGS metagenome assembly ULQL01 (sample SAMEA4835654, study PRJEB28245) | human gut metagenome | biome: gut microbiome; material: fecal sample | place: Denmark | collected 2008 | reverse complement strand
CTTGCCGACTGCGTGAGAAGCTTTGAGCGGCTGCCGATAATTCAGGATGCGGACATAATAAAAAATATACTGTGCAGCGGCGTGTGGATAAAATTTAATCAACACTACGGAATAAGCACTAAGTAAGGAGCAGTACCGAATGGCACGGGACCCCTATGAAGTCCTCGGCGTTTCAAGAAATGCAACGGACGAGGAAATAAAAAAAGCTTACAGAGAGCTTGCGAAGAAATATCATCCGGACCGCAACCCCGGCGATGCAGCCGCGGCGGCGAAGATGAACGAGATAAACGCCGCATACGACCAGATCAAAAACGGTCAGACTGGCCCCTCCGGCGGCTATGGCGGAGGATACGGCAGCGGTTACGGCGGCGGCTATGGCGGATTCGGTGGTTTCGGCGGCTACGGCGCGTATGAGCAGCCGCAGGAGCGCGCAGAGTGCCGCGCGGCTGTCAATTACATACGCAACGGCAGATACAACGAAGCTCTCACCGCGCTCTCGCAGGTTCCGCTTTCCGAGCGTGACGGGCGCTGGTACTATCTGAGCGCCGTTGCCAATATGTATCTCGGCAACAAGATAAACGCCCTTGAGGACGCAAAGCGCGCCGTCGAGATTGATCCGGATAACCCGAACTATCGCCAGCTTCTCAACAGGCTGCAAAACAACGGGCAGTATTATCAGGATTACAGCGGAAACTACAACAGCTCCTGCTGCATCTGCGACGACTGCTGCACCTCGTATCTGTGCTGCTCGTGCCTGACCCCGTGGGGCGGCATGTGCTGCTAAACAGAACAGTTTCGGCTGAGGCAAACGCCTCAGCCGTTTTACTATGCAAAAAGCTTTTTTATAGTCTCATCGGTGAAGGCGTCGAGCGCGTCGAAATCTACATACGGATTATACGCGCGCTCAAGCTCGTCGTGATACTCCTTTGCCCGTGCAAGCCAGTGCACCGCCTCGCCTGTAAGCTCGCGCACGAGCTTATCGCGGCGCTTCAGCTCGCTCCGTGCTTTTTGCATGGTCTCGGTCTGTATCAGCGCATCGAGCCGCACATGGCGATAAGGCTCTGCTATATCCATTGCCGAGGCGGACACAAATCCCACTCCTCGCTCCGGCAGCAGCAGCGCATCAAATCTATCCGGGCACAGCGGCGATAAGCACGATATGCTTCCCATGCCGCGTTCTTTTGCCTCGGCGTGCAGCTGCTTGAGATAAATATCGGCAAAGCCGCAGCGGTCGTCAAGGAGATATATTCGTTTACATAACTTTTTAATATCGTCTGCAAGCACAAGCTCTCCCTTGCAGCTTATGCATCGCATAAAACAGCGCCGCACCTGTGCTGCGGCACATGCTTCATTTACCCTGCCCAGCTCTCGCTCAGCGGCGCTCTGCGCCCGTTTTCTTACTTTTTGACGCGTTTCTTCGCTTATCAAACCCGGAATCTCGGCATTTGCGACGCTGCCTGCGGCGGCAAGGTAGGCATACGCCGTTTTATACATAGCGCGGTATTTATCCGTCATCTGCGCTATGCGCGGATCGTCTACTCGGCCGCAGAATCGGCCTAAGTTAACATAATCTGAATTGTACGCAAAATTTGCAGGCTCGCATGCGTGCGGCGCTGTTGCATCCACGAACCCGACGTGCAGTTCGGGTATGTACACAGCGTCGAGCGAGTCCGGGTCGCCGGAGCACAGCACGCACTCGGTGTCGTAGCCTTGCTCGGCGGCTGCGCGCGCAACGCGCCTCATAAAGCCGGATTTGCCGCCGCCCGGCCCTGCCTTTATCAGATGCAGAAAGTCGCCCTCGCCGCTGCAAAAGCCGCCGTAAAGCGAGAAGAACCCGTCTGCGGAATTTGCGCCGAGGAAGCAGTTTACATTCAAGTTGCCTCACCTCCCTGCATTTTATGCCGCACGGGATGTTCGCGGTGCCCTAAACAATTGACATTTTTGCAGCGCAATGCTAAAATAATCAGGTATTTGCCGGTGTGGTGGAATGGTAGACACGGCGGACTTAAAATCCTCTGATGCTTGCGTCGTGCCGGTTCGAGTCCGGCCACCGGCACCAAAAAAGCGTCAAGTTTCGCAGAAGCTTGGCGCTTTTTACTTATTCACTATTCACTCTTCACTAAAATCGAGTGGGGCAAAAGGCTGCGGTTCTTTTCGCTTTTTTATCGCCAAAATGCATTTTTATGCATATTGGTGCTTGACAAAGCGCAAAATTCGTGTTTTTATTCACCCTGCAAACATAATATTCGCTTCCGTCACCACCGGGTGATGGATCAAAAGCGCACGGGACTTTTCCGTAGGTACGGCGTGGAAACACGTTATAAGGAAGAGCCTCGGGCGTTTTATTGTTTTTTAGGAGGTAAAACGATGAAGATCAAGCCTTTTGAAGTCGAAGAATGGATGAACGCCTATGAAACAGGCGCAAAGTATAACATTGCCGAGACCTGCGTAATTTCCGTCTCAGTAGATGAGCTTTTTGAGCTGACAGGAGCTGACAAGCAGGCATTCTTGAGCTCCATGTGCTCGCAGCGCCTGACATACGGCTATATTGAGGGCGCGCCGGAGCTTAAAAGCGGCATCTGCAAGCTTTACAAGGCCCTCAAGCCCGAGGAGATAGTCACCACTCACGGCGCTTCGGGCGCAAACCACCACATTTTCTACTCGCTCGTTGAGCCGGGCGACCGCGTTATCAGCATCATGCCGACCTATCAGCAGCTGTACTCCATCCCGGAGTCCTTCGGCGCCGATCTCAAGCTTCTGCACCTGAGCGAGAAAAACGGTTTCCTGCCCGATCTTGACGAGCTGCGTGCTCTTGCCGTTCCCGGAACCAAAATGATCTGCATAAATAATCCCAACAACCCCACCGGCGCACTTATGTCAAAGGATATGCTCATGCAGATAGTCGAGATAGCGAAAAGCGTCGGCGCATACGTCATGTGCGACGAGGTCTACCGCCATCTGACGCAGGACGACGTGTGGAGCGAGTCGATAGTCGATCTGTACGACAAGGGCATATCCGTCAGCAGCATGTCCAAGGTATTCTCTCTTACCGGAATACGCCTCGGCTGGATAGCAACCCACGACAAGTCCGTTATAAAAAGTTGCCTCTCGCACAGGGACTATAACCTTGTAAGCTGCGGCATATTCAAGATATGCGGACTTGAAAAAAGCGGAGATGGTGCTATAATACAGGCAAAGATATTTTTGGAGGGGTTTTTATGAAAAAGATCGCAAAGCGCAGCGTTGAGGTCGAGGTTCAGCCCGAGGATATAAGCCCGCTGGAGCTTTTGCAGCCCGGCAAGCTCAATAAGCGCACGGTTATGCACCTTTTACGCAAGGTCGATGTCAAAAAGGTCGGCATTGCTGCCGGCGGCGCGGCTGTCGTTTTGTCGGCAGTGAGCCTTACGGGGCGCTATACGTTCTATAAAGGCATCGTTTCCGGCGAGCTTAAGCGTCAGCTTGCGCCGGTGAACAAAAAGCTCGACGAGCTGAAGGCTCAGAACGCAGAGCTTAAGGCCGAGGTCGAACGCCTGAACGCGCAGTGCGAGGACGAAAAAGAGAACTGAGCAAAAAACAATATCGGCATAGTCGCATAAACGACTATGCCGTTTTTATATGCCGGAGAGCTTCACTCCTCGTCAGGCTTGTATTCCAATATATCTCCCGGCTGGCAGTTGAGAACATCGCAGATGGCCGCCAGGGTGGAAAAGCGGATGGCGCTGATATGTCCATTCTTCATTTTTGATAAATTCACGTTGGCCACGCCGACTCTTGCCGATAGCTCGTTGAGGCTCATCTTCCTGTCGGCCATGACACGATCCAGCCGCAAAATGATCTGTCCCATTCTTCCGCCTCCTTACAGGGTCTCATCCCATTCCTTTTGCAGGCAAACACCGTATCTGAAAACAGCCACCAGAGCCATGGTTACAACAAACGCTATCAAAATGCCCCACTGAATGCTGACATTGGTGCTTTTTCCTGCGGCGAAAAAGCTCTCCAGCATCGTTTCGGCGGCAGAAGCAAAAACGGCAACCGGAAGAAGTGAAAAGCCAAAGCCGCGCATTTTGGCCACAACTTCATTGCAGAACGGAGACTCGCACTTGGTGAGCACGGAAAACATCCCTCTGAGCAGCCAAAGCGCAACGGTTGCGGACGCTGCAAACAGCGCAGCGAAAATAAACACTTTCGTAAGATCGCTTGCGTTATATTCGGCCGGGGAGGCCTCGGCCTGCATGACCTCCGTGTTTCCGTCGGAGTGGATCTCGGCAGAGTCATATGAACGGTTAAAAAGCTTAAGCTCAGTTTTAAACTGCTGATCCTCAGGCGGTGTGACCTTACCTGCGCCCTCCCCGAGCATATACTCCGGACTGCTTTCGCCGGAATAGCTGAAGCTTCCTCCGATTATATTCCACAATGTATCAAAGCTTTCCGCATTGAAGCGCAGCTCGGTGTTTTCAACAACGCGCACCGTCAGTGCGTTATCCGGCAAAGCCGCCACGAAAGCGACCGCAATGCAGCATGAGATCGTTATAATCGCCGCTATAACGGCCAAAACCGTCATGACTATCTTTCCTGCCTTGCCAAACAGACGGAATTTTGAAATAGTATCGGAATTCATGTGTGCTATTCCTTTCTGCGAAATCGCTCTGCCCGAGCGTCCCTGTGATAGATAGCTGTATTATAGCATTCTTTTGCGCGCAATGCACCAAAAATTAAGAGCGCAGTGCAGCTTTAGAGAGTTCTGCCGCTCAGCACCGTCCATGCCGCGATCCCGGCCGTCAGCAAAACGGTGATCGCCGCCGACAAAAGCCGCGTCCGCCGTTTTCTCTGCATTCCGAGAACAGTTACGGCAATGATCGCCGCGCATGATACCACCGTCAGCAAATGCCGCGGAAACGAGCCGAGCATTTGCCGAAAATAGCTTACTCCCATCAGGGCAACTATTGTATTTCCGACGCCCAGTATCGCAGCGCCCAAGGCATTCTGGCGCTTTGCAAGGAACGCGATTGCTCCACCGGGGAGGGTCAGCAGCGAAACGGGCAGCCAAATGCTCGTGTAATAGTAAAGCGCCTTGTCCAAGCCGATCGCAGGCAGCTCAATGAGGTAAATTACCGGCTGGCTTATGAGGAAAAACACAAGGCATTTGAGTCCGGCCTCACGGGCGCTTTTGCAGTTTGACACGATCAAAACCGCAAACAGCACCCACCACTCGAGCGTGACTGCAACGTCCTGAAACGAAGTGTCGTGCATGATCGGTATCTGATTTATTACGCCGACATAGATACCGATGATCACCGCAAAGCCGCAGACTATCGGCCATGTCATCGGCAGGCCGCCGAACGCAGCGGATATCTTCTTCATTTCTCAGCCCCCAACCGAGGATATCGTGCCGTCGGCATTGAAGCCGACTGTCACCGTATAGTCCTTGATAGCGAACGGCATATCGCCCAAGATTTTTGAGAAAGTGAGCTTTACATCCTCCGTACCCACACCCACATGAGAAAACTCAAACACATAGGTGCTGCCGTTTTCGCGGCTGTCATTGAGCGCCAGCGACTCGGGATCGGAGCTTTCAAGCTCATACTTTTCGCCGACGGCATACGGGAGCAGGATGCCGAGCTTCGGCAAGCCGCCCTTAAAGCCGAAATTGCACTTTCCACGGAAGAAGATCGGCAATATCAGCATCAGCAGGCCGGCTATGATAAGCCTTGAAATATCGTCGTTTATCTGATACAGAAACGACTCCTTACCGCCCATTGATTCAAACATCAGCCCTGTCAAAACGGCGATCGTATCGCGCAGGACAAAAAAGGCCAGCGGAACAATCAGCGCCGTAAACAGCGCGTTATTTAAAAATCTGTGCTTCACGGTTTTCTCCATAAAAGCCACCTCCGACTGTGATCAACGTAAATTATTTAACGTAAAACGTTAAATTGATAGTATCACCGGCTCAAAGGTATGTCAAGCGATTTTTAATGTTTATCATTAAAAATTTGACGCTTTGCATGGGTAAACCGTATAAAAAAGCTCCCGTATCACAGGATACGAGAGCTTTAGCGTACTTATTTTGATTTCGGCTCCGGTTTTTCTCCGGCAAGAGGCTTGCCGTTTACGGCGTTGCGCGCAACGACATACAGCACCGAGCACAGCGGAACGCTGATGAGCATTCCGACAACTCCCATTGCATTGCCTCCGATCGTAACAGCAACGAGAACCCATATACCGGGCAGGCCGACGGATTTGCCGACGACCTTTGGGTAAATTAGATTGCCTTCAAACTGCTGCAGAACGATGATGAACACAACAAACCACACGGCCTGGATAGGCTTTACGAGCAGGATCAAAAACGCGCCGATAGCGGTTCCTATAAACGCGCCGAACACGGGGATCAGCGCCGTGAAGCCGACGAGCACGGATATCGCCGGGGCATACGGCATGCGGAATATCGACATGCCGATAAAGCACAAAGCGCCGATGATGACAGCCTCGGTGAGCTGGCCGGTTATGAAGTTTGTAAACGTGCGGTTTATAAGGTCGAGCATATCGAGAAGCTTCTGCATCTTCTCGGGCTTCATGAGCTTTGCAAGCACCTTTTTCGACTGCCGCTTGAGCGTTTCCTTCTGAGCAAGAACATAGATGGAAAACGCAAGCGCCAGCACGATGTTTATGACCGCCGTTACGATCGACGTCGTTGCCGACAGGGTGGTATTCAAAACAGCCGTGCCGCCGTCCTTGAGGATCTGAATAAACTTATCCGTATCAAAGCTGAATTGCGGCAGCTCCACTCCGTACTTATCCAGACGCAGAGCCAGAGCTTCCCACCAGCTTTCCACCTCGGATACATACGAGGGCACCATGCTCACAAGCGAGGACACCGAATCGCTCAGCTCAGGCATGATAATGAACACGACGGCAAGAATAATGCCGATGACCAGCAGTATGCTCAGCAGCAGGCATATCGGGCGCTTCATTTTTTCGACCCATTTGCCCTTGCATTTGCTCAAAAGCTTCATCCACAGCCGCTCGATCGGCCGCATGATGACATTGACCACATACGCTATGCACAGGCCGATCACAAACGGCGAAATGAGCGAATACAGCTCGCCGATGTATTTAAACAGCAGCTTGTGATTATATATCGCCCATATGAGAAGCACCGTGAACGTTATGATGAGCAATATTCGTTTTACGGTTTTTTTACTGAGTTCCAATGCTAAGCCCCCTTCTCCAGCTCTTACTGCACGCTGAACAGGATATCGCCGTAGGTAGGATACGGCCAGAACTGCTTTGCCGTATTGATTTCAAGTCCGTCAACGCTCGCTCTGAGCGCTTCCTGCGCAGGAAGCACCTTGTCGCGGAAAACGGATGCTCTTGTGTAGTTATCCGAATACTCGTCGGCAGACTCGGCAGCCGCCGAAAGAGCGCGAACATTTGTCACCGTTTCGCTCATAAGCGCACTTATTTTTGCCGCCTGCTCCTTTTCAAAGCCGTTATCGATGCCGAGCTGCGCCTTGGCGATGGCCGTATCGCTCAGCTGCTTTGAATAGGCGCTCGCCGCCGGGAGAATATCCTGCCAGACCATCTCCTGCATGGTCTGCGCCTCGATGCGGATCACCTTGCAGTAGTTATCAAGCTTCATCTTGTAGCGCGCGGCAAGCTCTATCTCGGAATACACTCTGTGGCGCGCGAAAAGATCGACGTTCTTTATATCGAGATAATACGGCACACAGTCTACAGTCGTGCGGAAGTTTTTAAGTCCGCGCGCAGCAGCTTCCTTGAGCCACTCTTCACCGTAGCCGTTTCCGTTGAATATGATGCGCTTATGCTTTTTTATGACGCTGCGGATAAGCTCGTGCAGGCTCGTTTCAAAATTATCGGCATTCTCCAAAATGTCGGCATATTTGCGCAGCGACTCGGCAACGGCGGTGTTCAGAACGACATTTGCGCCGGATATGGACGTTGACGAGCCGAGCATACGGAACTCAAATTTATTGCCTGTGAAAGCAAACGGAGATGTGCGGTTGCGGTCGGTCGCGTCGCGCGCAAACTTGGGCAGAACATGGACGCCTACCTTTATCTGCTCCTTTTCCTTGCCGCCGTAGGGCGTGTCGTTTTCTATCGCCTCAAGTATCTCCTCAAGCTCTTCGCCGAGGAACACCGAGATTATCGCCGGGGGCGCTTCGGCAGCGCCGAGGCGGTGGTCGTTTGCAGCGCTTGCAACGGATATGCGCAGCATATCCTGATAGTCGTCTACCGCCTGCAGGACCGCGCACAGCATCAGCAGAAACTGCGCATTTTCATACGGAGTTTCGCCCGGTTCGAGAAGATTTAACCCCGTGTCGGTCGTCATAGACCAGTTATTGTGCTTGCCAGAACCGTTAACGCCGGCAAAGGGCTTTTCGTGCAGCAGGCACACCATATCGTACTTACGCGCAAGCTTCTGCATAAGCTCCATGGTTATCTGGTTGTGGTCGGCCGCGATATTGGTTGTCGTATAGATCGGCGCAAGCTCGTGCTGGGCAGGCGCGACCTCGTTATGCTCGGTTTTCGCAAGAACGCCGAGCTTCCACAGCTCCTCGTCAAGCTCTTCCATGAACGCGGCAACGCGAGGCTTTATCGTCCCGTAATAATGATCATCCAGCTCCTGACCCTTGGGTGGCTGCGCGCCGAAGAGCGTTCTGCCGGTGTACATTACATCCTTGCGTTTTTCATAAACGCTTTTGTCGATGAGAAAATACTCCTGCTCCGGGCCGACGGTCGTCTTTACGGCTGTGACGTCGTTATTTCCGAACAGACGGAGCACGCGCAGTCCTTGACGGTTGAGAGCCTCCATAGAGCGCAAAAGCGGCGTTTTCTTATCCAGTGCTTCGCCGCCGTAAGAGCAGAACGCCGTCGGTATGCAAAGGACATTATCCTTGATAAACGCATACGAGGTCGGATCCCACGCGGTGTAGCCGCGCGCTTCAAACGTTGCGCGCAGTCCGCCGGTCGGGAAGCTTGACGCATCCGGCTCGCCCTGGATAAGCTCCTTGCCGGAAAACTCCATGATTATTCTGCCGTTATCACTGGGTGAAATAAAGCTGTCGTGCTTTTCGGCGGTGATGCCGGTCATCGGCTGGAACCAGTGCGTAAAGTGCGTTGCGCCCTTTTCTATCGCCCAGTCCTTCATCGCGTTTGCAACTATCTCGGCCGTTTCGCCGTCAAGCCGCTCGCCGAGCTTTATTGAGCGTTGGACCTGCTTATACGCCTGTTTTGGCAGCCGCGCCTGCATGACGCAGTCGTTAAACACCATAGAGCCAAACAATTCAATTACATTTTTCATTAGCAGATCCGCCTTTCGTGCATTGGGGCATAAAAGCGCCCTAATAGAGGAATTATATTACCCGATGCTCATTTTTGTCAACGCTTATATGTAAAAGCGTTGACAAACATATCACAGACGTGTATACTAACTGTACTAATAAAACCCATACAGTTGTTCGATCTGCTGCTTGGATTTGTGAAAGAAAAGCTCATGAAAGACACGCTTAAAAACAATCTGCTGTGGATAGCTCTTTTGGCTGCCATATCGGCAATAACGATAAAGATCGTCACGTCCTGCTCAAAAGGCTTTTCGTGGGAACGTTTTGTATGCTTTTTAAAGGGTGCTGATCCTGTGTGGATAATGCTTGCCGTGCTGTGCGCATTTGGCTTTATCTACTTTGAGGGACTCGGTCTGCAGTGCACCTGCCGATTCTTCGGGCATGGTTTTCCCGCCGGAAAGGGCATTATTTTTTCCGCCTCCGATATTTTCTTTTCCGCGATCACGCCGTCTGCGACTGGCGGCCAGCCGGCAGCGCTTATTTTCATGCTCAAGTACGGAACTCCGGCGGCAGTGTCCGCCATTGCGTTGCTTTTGAACCTCGTGATGTACACGGTCGCCATACTTATAATAAGTGCCGTGTGCTGCATCGCCCATCCCGGCATTCTTTTGCGCATGAATCTTGTACCTAAGCTTTTCATAGCCTTCGGCGTCATTGTTCAGACAGCGTTTATCGCACTGTTTCTCATGTGCATTTTCAATGAAAAGCTCATCCTCAAGGTTTGCCGCTGGGGGCTGAGGCTGCTGTGCAAAATACATGTTTATAAGGACTATGACGCGCAGTATGAAAAGCTACTTGCAATGATAAAGCAGTATAAGGACTGCGGCGCACTGCTGAAAAAGGAAACCGGGCTGCTAATAAAGGTGTTCCTGTGCAATCTTGCGCAGCGTCTGTCAGTGATACTTGTTTCGGTCTGTGTGTTTCTTGCGGTCGGCGGCGAGGCAAAGTGCGCGTTCAAGGCGTTTTCCGTGCAGGCGCTTGCCGTGCTCGGCTCGAATGCGGTTCCCATCCCCGGAGCGGTCGGTGTTGCGGATTTCATCCTGCTCAGCGGATTCAGGCAGATCGTACACGATCCTGTGAGCGTTGAGCTTTTAAGCCGCGGCATCAGCTTTTATGCAACGATTGTTTTCTGCGGTGTTCTTTTGCTCTGCGTACTTATAAAAAGAAAGCTTAAAAACGGTGATAAGATATGACTTCAAAGAAAATGGCCGTCGGCCTTACATGCTGCTATTTCAAGCATCTCGGCTGGCCGGCGCGTCAGATAATGACTAACCCGATACTTACCGCAGTGATCGGCGCTTATATGGACACGAAGCTCTCGACCAGGCGCATCAGCGGCTTTATCCGCGCGAACGCGCTCAATATGAGCGACTATGTTAAGCAGGATTACCGCTGCTTCAACGACTTTTTCACCCGGCAGGTCAAGGCCGGCGCGCGTCCGATAAACACCGACCGTGACACGCTCATCTCCCCCTGCGACGGATACATGTCGGCGTATAAAATAAGCAGCGACTCCGAGTTTGCGATAAAAAACAGCTATTACAACGTCGAGGATCTCGTAGGCGGTGCGGATATCGCAGACGATTACATAAACGGCACCTGCCTCGTACTGCGGCTCGGCGTTGAGAATTACCACCGCTATTGCTATATCGACGACGGCTTCAAAAGCCGCAACTGGCACATTCAGGGGCGCTATCATCCCGTGCAGCCGATAGTAGTGCGCAAAAGGCCCGTGTTTATGCAGAACACTCGTGAATACTGCATGCTGTACACCGAAAATTTCGGTACCGTTGTGCAGATTGAGGTCGGTGCATGCCTCGTCGGCAAGATCGAAAACTACCGTCAGGCAGGCGTTATTCATCGCGGCGAGGAAAAAGGTCTGTTCCGCTTCGGCGGCTCGACGATCGTCCTGCTGTTCAAGGAAGGCGTGCTCGATCTGCCGCAGGAAATTTTCGAGCAGACCCTGCGCGGCAAGGAAAAGCCCGTAAGATTCGGCAGCGCCATATGCAAAAAGGCGGATCATTAAAGAATCACAAAAAATACTATTGCATAGCAAAAAGCCTGTCCTCCCGGACGGGCTTTTTGAATTCTTAATTCATTTACCTCAAAGTGCGTGGATCCTGCGTTGGTGCAGAAGCTGTCTATCCTACAAAACTAAGAAACAGAATAAGCCGGAGGATATCGTGAAGCTTTGCATACGCATAGCCGTCGGCACAGCCTGCCGGTGGTGCGTTTCCGTCGCGGCTTTGATCTGCGCGAGGTTGCGATAAGCGAGCATGAATCACTATACGACGTTCCGACCGAGTTTCGTCGGGAAACGACATACATATGATTGTATAATCGTCATGTAAGCACAAATTATGCACAATTATTTTCTTATATAACTGGCTATTTCGCTGTTTTTAAACTTTTTGTATGAATACCGTTGCAAGTGATGTAATAATTCTGTATAATATTTGTCGTATGTTGACACTATGATTTTTGCAAATGGAGCAAGGAGGAAAAAATGAGAACACGAATTATCAGTCTGGTAATGGTTCTGGCGCTCGTATTCACGCTGCTACCCGTTTATGCCATTGCCGATGCCGTATCCGTCACAGGGAACGACGATACAACGGACAGTCAGAGTATAGATATTCAGGATATCGTCGGGAGAATACAAGCCCTGATCAAAGGCGGCGACCCCAACGGCGAGCTTGAGAATCTTCTGAAAGGGCTTAATATCGACACGATCGTCCAAATTCTCGAAAAGCTCGGCCTTGACAGCAATACCGCCAAGCAGCTCCTTGAAAAGCTCAAGGATATGGATATGAAAACGCTTTACGAGACCTTAAAGCAGCTTCTTGAAGACGGCAGCTTCAACAGCAAGGATATTATTGATATCCTCAAGTACTTGTTCGGTGATAGCAACGGCAATATTGACACCGATAAGATTATTGAGATCCTCAAGGGACTCATTGGCGGCAACGGCGATATCGACACCGATAAGATTATTGAGATCCTCAAGGGACTCATCGGCGGCAACGGCAATATCGACACCGATAAGATTATTGAGATCCTCAAGGGACTCATCGGCGGCAACGGCAATATCGACACCGATAAGATTATTGAGATCCTCAAGGGACTCATCGGCAGCGACGGCGATATCGGCGGAATTCTCGGGCAGCTTGATGCATACACTCTTCTCAAGGCTATCGCCGGACTTATCGGCAGCAAGCTTGATGTTACCGGCCCCAAAGACGTTACCGTGAATGAAGGCGAGACCGCGACCTTCAATGTCAAGGTCAACAGTAAGGCATCCGGCCTCAAGTACATGTGGATCGAGCCTTCCGTCGTCAAGGGTCTTGACCTCGGCGGCATCGACTTTTCCGGCAGCAAGCTTGAGATCGCAATGAAGCTCTTCCAGGCTCTGAGCAAGGTTTCCCTCAGCACCACTGACACTCTTGAGCTTAAGAACACCGCAGCCGCGGATAACGGCCGCACCTTCGCATGCGTGATCTATAACATCGCGCTTAAGGACATCACCCTGTTTGTGACCGACGAGGCAAAGCTCACCGTTACCCCGGTCGTTCCCTGCCAGCACGTCAAGGTCATCGACACTCCGGCCATCGCAGCCACCTGCACCACCGACGGCCGCACCGAAGGCAGCCATTGCAGCGTGTGCAATGAAGTTCTCAGCGTATCCGAGGTCATCAAGGCCACCGGCCACGATTTCAGCGACCTCGACGGTATCCGCTGCAAGAACTGCGGCGAATACGTTCCTTTCCCCTTCACCGACGTTCCCAAGACCGCTTGGTACCGCGCCGATGTTGAGTATGTATGGCAGCACGGCATTATGAAGGGCATTTCCGCCACCAAGTTCGGCCCGGACACCAAGATGACGCGCGCAATGTTCGTCACCGTCCTCTATCGCATGGAGGGCTCACCTTCCGTTGAAGGCATGCAGATCCCTGCATTCACCGATATCGGCGCAAAGTGGTGCTACGATGCGATCATCTGGGCATATAACGCCGGAGTCACCCTCGGCAAGACCGCCACGACGTTCGCTCCCAACGACAGCATAACACGCGCGGAGATCGTCACCATGGTCTATCGCTACTCCGGTTCTCCGACCGTGAGCGGCGTTCCCAACTTCACCGACGCGGCCAGCGTAGGTGCATGGGCGCGCGACGCGATCATCTGGGCAACCTCTGTTGGTGTTGTCAACGGCTACACCGATGGCAGCTTCGGCCCCAACAAGACCGCTCTCCGCTCCGAGATGGCAGCAATGCTCCATCGCTACATGGAGTTTGTCAAGGCATTCTGATATCTAAACTCAAAGCTCCTGCAAGATCATCTTGCAGGAGCTTTTCAGTTTTATATGTTGGTTTTCTTATCGCGCCCCACAGGGCGATATAAGCCTTGACGAGCTGCGCAGTGCCATGCTCTTTAAGATGATATAGCAAAAGCTTCGGATGGCAGAACGATTCTGTATACCACAAGGGGCAAAATAAAAAAAGTTGAAAACGCTGAAGTGCACTCTCTGGAAATCAGAGGCGCGGAACAGAATTCCAACTTCGACGAAAGTATAACCGATTAAAGCAAAAATGTCAATAGCTACTCCCGAGAGCCGGAGAGCATTACCGAACTGCGGCGGCAGAACGAACGCCTACATATTGACGCGGAAAAAGCCGCTGCTTTATATTCGGGAGCAAGGGTCACAGTGCCCAAGATACCAAGCAAAAGCAACGGCTATATACAGCGCGAATTTGAAAAATGCACAGATAGAATGGCAGGCGCACCGTACCGCCTACTAAAGCAGTGAGCAGCAGAAGTGGTGCGCCTACTTCTGCTAACAGTTTACCCACCTCAAGCGAAAATGTCAACAAACATTATGCTGATCAATCAAAAAAGCTTGCGTGAAATGAATCCCAACAGATCGCGCACTTAAATCATTACGCAAATATTTGATAAAAATATGGTTCAAAAAAGTGTATTGAAACCTCATTATCACAAGACTACAAGACGCACAAATGAAAAAGTAGACCCTACACCGGCAGAGGCAGCGCCGAACGCTGAAAGCTCGCCCATCAGGTCTACAAAAGCATCATAATTCAGATCAAGATATAAGTCAAGGAATACGTAAAAAACACCGGACAAATTGTCCGGTG
>ULQL01070068.1_pt1 | contig 14601 bp, 10 predicted proteins | sample 1954411 | NCBI WGS metagenome assembly ULQL01 (sample SAMEA4835654, study PRJEB28245) | human gut metagenome | biome: gut microbiome; material: fecal sample | place: Denmark | collected 2008 | reverse complement strand
AAGGAAAAATTGTATTGACACATATTGCAAATTTGTTATAATTTAATCAATCGTAGCCTTCGCACCTCTTAACAATGTGGCCCAGAGGGCTCTTTTCTTTAGGAGAATTTATGAATAATTTCAATGCACAGATTAAGCCAGCTTTAACATTCAATCAACAGCTAGATCACCTTATTAACGATAAAGGGTTGATTGTTAATAACTATGACAATGCTTTATCCATTTTAAAACATGAAAATTATTACAGATTAAGTGGATATATGATTGATTTTCTAGATAAAAACGACAATTTTATTGATAACATTTCCTTTGAGGATATCTATAATGTGTATAAAACTGATAAAGAAATTAGATCAACACTTTTTGAACTAATTAACGATATTGAGGTATATTTAAAAACTCAATTAGCAAATTATTTTTCATTGACATATGGTCCGGTTGGATATCTTGATCCATCAAACTTTAATTTTAAAAATCACCAAGAATATATTGACATCATTGATTTTTTAAAACGTTGTGGCGAAGTAAATAAAAGAAATGCATCCAGCCTTATTATTCAACATCACAACAACAAATATAATGGGTTTGTCCCAGTATGGGCATTAGTCGAACTTATACCTCTTGGCACCATTTCTAAATTTTATTCATTATTAAAGACAAAAGATAAAAAAGCAATTTTAAAAATCGGATATAATGACATTAGTTATGAAAAATTAGAAAGTTTCTACCATTGTGTATCATATCTAAGAAATCAATGTTGTCATTATCAAAGATTGTACAGAAAAAATCATCCTATCAAGCCAAAGCTTTACACACCTTCAAATATAAATTTAGGATCTTTTGTATCTGGAAGCACATATTCATTAGTTCTTCCTCTTCTGTATATAAATCCAAATCAAAGCCTTGGCAAAAGAGCAATTGAAAAGTTAAAAAATATTGAACGCAACTCAAAAGTTGATTTTGTTAAAAATTACGGTTTTGAAGCCAATTGGAAAAACAATTTATATTTAGCGAATGGGCATTGCGTTAAGTAATTATATAATCAAAATTGTTTCTTCATTAATTTGTAAAACTGCAAGCCTTGACAATTTGGCTTTGTAAATTCACATTCAATTATGTTCTTAACCCAATTTTTTAAAACCTCAAAGTTTTAAAATAAGGCCCTGTAAAACATGGCTAGGAGCAACTACGTTTTTTCTTGTATTCCTTTTACTCTGAGCTACATAAACGTAGACTCACTGCTAGAACATGCCAATATGCCACCAACAGATCGTGTAATGGATGATTCTTGTATTCAAACACTGTTTGGATTAAAGTAATTCCTTAAAGACACTCATTTACATGAACGAGTGTCTTTCACTTTTTCATAGTAATGTATTCCATTACACTATTATCCAATAGATTTGCATAACCACTCATATATCGATATAATACTTATACGGAAAGACTACTGGATATAGTGGTCACTCTAAATTAAGGTCAAAAAAACTAGTGATTCGTTGTGGGAACGGGAACTAGTGTCTATTACATTTTTCTATAATCAATAATGTAATTCTAAGTATTTCTACTATGGCAAATAGAACAAAAGCAACATCAATATGTAGATATATATACATAAGCTTTCCTCCTGTAAAAAAATAGAAGGATCTACTTACCTGGAATTCAAGATTCAAGGCTTCAAAACTCCTTAACAAGAGGCAACCACCAACTACATCCAGTAGCCAATTTCCATCATAAAAGTCCAATACGAAAATATTGTGAATTCCAATGCACTTGTTGCGATTGTTCCTATTTCATCTAAAATGACTTATTTTCATTGATTTAGATAGAGTTAGCCTTGACATTTAAATATATCAATTATTTAATATACCTACAGAAAGACTACTGGATACAGTGGTTCCTCTGAATTTATTTAGTGTAAAGACACTAGTTTAATCCGTTGGGTTTGGGTGAACTAGTGTCTTTTACATTTTTCTATGATAATCAATGTGATTCTTAGTATTTCTACTAGTGCCAATAATACCATGGCAACATCAATATATAGATATATATACATAGACATCTTCTCCTCTTACAAAAAAATAGAAGGATCTGCCGAGAACTCAAGCAAATGTCATTTTTAATTCAGAGGGTTCACCGTTACTACATCCAGTAGCCAATTTCCATTATAAAACTTCAATGTGAAAACATTATTAATTCCAATAAATTTGCTGCGATTGTTCCTATTTCATCTAAAACGTCTTATTTACATTGAATTAGATACTCTAAAATTCATATAGAAAGAGAACGTCGAGTAGGCGTTCTCTTGAAGAAATTCTAAAATAATAATTGTAATCCCATCACAATGACCCACATATAAGCACAAGTCTTAGGAATCATCAATAAACCAATCTTTGGTTTTGTCTTAGACCACAATGTAACTGGGATGTAGCAACCAAAAGAAATAATGATGGCTGCAACCATACGGTTCATATGTAAATCGTACATATTTCCTGAAATGGCATAAAGAAGAATCACACCAATTCCAGTTACGGCAAACACGGCATTACGAATCACAGAAAGCTTCCTATTTCCTTCTTCGGAAGTCCAATTATTTTGTGGTAAGAAACATACGACGATACGAATAATAGCTGAAATCCAAATCATAGCCTCAACCCAAAGCGGAGCTTGTAATGTTGGGAATGTTAATTTCCAGATAAACAATAAAATAATATAGAATACGGTCATAGTGATTGAAGATACCTGTAATCCAATTCCAAGCTGTCTTTTAATTTTATCATTTGTACCATACAAAGCCCTTTTAATACGAGGAACCAAGTGGAATGCATCTCCACCACACAACGTTAATGTTAGTACGCCATATAATATGAACAATGGATTTCCTTTCGAATATACAAAGAATAAGATTCCAGCAATTAAGTCAAAAATCAAGTAACAAGCATCAAAAATTGCTTCCATTAAATCAGGCATTTTTCTCATTTGAAATCATCCTTTCTGCATTGTCATACACCTTTTGAAATACATTCATAAACACTTTGATTTCTTCTTCACTAAGACCTTCAAACATATCTTGCGCAAACTCCTTTTGCGCCCATATTCCATCTTCAATTACTTCATTGGCCAATTGTAGTAAATGAATAGTTACATGCTTTTTATTATCTTTGTCGACTCTTCGCTCAATAAAACCACGATCTTCTAATACTTTAAGTGAAGTCGAAACATGAGACTTTGTAGACTTACGAATACGAACAATGTCCGCAGCCGTATTGTACGCAGGATTGTTGTAAATAAACATTAATATGTCATACTCCAACTGTCTTAACTGATATTTTTCGCAAACTCCAGAAACCTTTATCTCATAATATCTCGTTATCGTTTTATGTTCATCCCAAAAGTGCATATGCACCCTCCTCATCGTTCTATTTAGAACGTTTTCATTCTATAGCTACTCTATAGGTTTGTCAACAACTTTTTATTGACACTTTTTATGTAAAAATACTATGCTAACTATAAGGGAAGGAATCCAAATATGCATACACAAAAATCTAACTTTCAAACCATGAAATACTTCTTTTACATCTTAATGATTGCGATTTTAGGATGGTTTTGTTTCATGCAATTATTTGGTGCTAACGAACAAAACTATGACGACCCGTCCAAATCCATAATCTATTCCGGTTCCTTTTACTGGAATAAAGAGGATGGTACGAAACAAAAAATAAAGGTTCCCGGAACCTATGAAGTAAAACCAGGCCATACCATGGTCCTGACAACAACATTGCCTAAAGACTATAATGAAACGTCTTTTGCGATTCGATCTTCTTTGCAGGACATTCAGTTCTATGTAGGAAATTCATTGCGCGCACAATATTCCACAAAAGATACAAGAATGGCTGGTAAAAATTCAGCGAGTCGCTACATCTTTTGTCCTACAACCTATAAAGATGCAGGAAAAACATTACGCATTGAACTGACAACCTACACTTCAAATTATTCTGGTATTGTCAATGAGGTGTATTGTGGTAATAAAGCCGAAATTTGGCAAAATATATACAATACTTATGGAATATCCACATTTATTGCCTTCTTTATCTTATTTACCGGCATCACATCCATCCTGTTTGGCATAGCCCTAAAACATGTTTACCACACAACATTCGACATGGAATACTTTGGATGGTGTATGGTCATGGGCTCTGTCTGGATGCTTGGAGAATCCAAAATCCGACAAATCCTAGTTCCTAACGCATCCGCGTTAGCTGCTTTATGTTTTGTGATGATCATGCTGAGTCCATTACCCATCTTGTTCTATGCGGACAACATTCAAAATGGCAAGCACCAAAAACTCTATCAAAATATTGGTTATGTCGTCATTTTAAACTTTATTGTTTCTTCCATTCTCTATCTTACAAAAGTCAAAGACTACATTGAAACATTGCCCGTTGCACAATTACTACTCGTCTTTGTGTTTATCCTAATATTCATTCATTTGATGCAATACATACGCAAAAATAAACAAATAAAATCCGACTACATTCTATTGATTGGACTCTTTCTAGTCCTAGTCTGTGTTGCTATTGAATCTGTATCTGTTTATTTTGTCGCAACTATTTCAGGTATCTTTATTGGCATAGGCATGATTATATTGCTCTTCACTAACATTATTCGTACCATCCAAAAGATTCATATCATAGAAGAAAATCGTCATCAAACAGAGTTGGAAATTGAAAAGAAAGAAAACAAAAAAATAACACTTCAAATGATGGAATCCCTTTCTACTACCATTGAAGCCAAAGATGAATATACACGTGGACACTCAAGGCGTGTAGCCCAATATGCAGCCTTGATTGCGAAAAATATGGGTTGGACAAATGAAGAGATTCAAAACCTTAAAAACTGTGCTTATTTACACGACATTGGAAAGATTGGTATTCCAGACCAAATCTTAAATAAGCCTGGCAAATTAACAAATGAAGAATTTAATTTAATCAAACAACACACTACAATTGAACAAGATATCTTAAAAGATATAACGATCATTCCGCATATCGATGAAGTCACAAGAAGTCACCATGAACATTATGATGGTACTGGCTATCCAGATGGACTTAAAGGAAATGAAATTCCAATACAAGCACGTATAATTGCGTTAGCCGACAGTTACGATGCCATGAATTCAAGAAGAATCTATCGTAACGCATTAAGTCATGGACGAATTTATCATGAAATCCAAATGAATGCGGGTACGCAATTTGATCCTGAAATCACAAAAGTCTTCTTGAAATTAATGGACAACGGATCTTTATTTCACTTAGAACACGAAATACTTCCATCCCAAGAAGACACAATCAATAAGTTTATTTCCGATGTTATGACAACCATGCAAGATCAGGAAGAAACAAAGAACATCGATTATCTTACAGGCCTTCCTGTTCGTAATGTAGGGCAAAAACGCATTGCGAGCGCTATGCAAAAGACAAATGGATGCCTAATCTTCTTGGATATGGATAATCTTAAAAAAATCAATGATGTCTATGGACATAAAGCTGGAGATAGAGCCCTAAAAAGCCTTGGAAAACTATTGTTAGACATTTCAATACCTAAGATTGCATGTCGTATGGGAGGGGATGAATTCCTTCTGTTCTTACCACAAGCGAATACAGAACAAGCCGAAAATACAGTTTCAAATGTGATTGAACAATTCAAAGAAATCATTAAAGACGATAGTGAAACCCATTTTGCAGCCCTTTCTGCAGGCATGCTCATGTGCACTCGAAACGATACGTTTGCGGATGCCTATTCAAAAGCCGACAAAGCCTTGTATTATGTGAAACAAAATGGTAAGAACAACTATTCTTGGTACAACCAAATCCATTATGGAAACACAGCCAACACAAGCTTAGACTTGCAACAAATCGCAAACTCCCTACAAACAAGTGGAAACTATTCAGGCGCATTACACCTAGAATATCGCGATTTCACAAGACAATATGAATACATACACCAATTGATGACACGAAACCAATGGAACTGTTATTTAGTCATGGTTACTATGGAAACTGTACAAGATACACTTCCATATATTGAAGAAATCGAAGAAGCCCTTGACCATATGGGTGAAGCTATTCAAGACAACATTCGAAAGGTGGATGTATGTACACGTTATAGTGCTATGCAATATTTGATTATTCTATCTCATCCTGCAGAAACACAAATTCCAAACATCATGTCACGCATTTTTATGGAATACTACAAACTACAGGATAGTCAGCACTTCACGCCTAGCTATGAATATATTTCCATGAAAAAATAAAGGAGATCGACAATTTAGTCAATCTTCTTTTCATTTGACAACAACCACCAACATTCTGAATCTCATCTAAAAATAAGTATGTTTTTCCTTTCGAGCCAGAAAATTCAATGCCAATCTCTAATAGATGCTCATCTTCGAAGTTCACATATATGATTTGCGGCAATGGAATTCCATCATTCATTAATTTATGAATCTTTTGATACATCATATACGATTTACCCGTTCTTCGAACCCCCACAAAACAATAATTCACATTATCTTCTAAATCATAATTTCTAGAAATAATAGGATTATAAAGATACATCTCCTTTTGATCTACTATTATCTGTTTTAAAATATCTCGATTCATACGCAGCACTCTTTCTTTTACCGCATTATATAAACATATTGTCTTGTCTGTAAGACAATATTCATATATTTTTGTCTTATCTACAAGACAAAAGCCTTCCGAAATCAAATAAAATTCTTATCAAAATGATATTGAATCACTTTAGAAAAGTCCTCTAAGTTTAGCGCATCATTTTTTTCAAGAGCAGAAAAAAAGATTGCGTTTGAATGTTCGGCAAATTCCTGAAGAATCGTTGTTTTACCAACTCTTCTTCGACCATACATTACTAAATATTCAAAACAATCACTATTATATAATTCATTCAAATGATTTAATTCTTCTTTTCTTCCTAACATCAAATCACATCTTTCGTATTTGTATACTTACGAGTAGTATACTTTAAAGTATACAAACATATTCAATCATTCTTTCACTGTATACTTTTTTATTCTCCCAGTTCATCCAACATATCATCTACACCATCACGGTAACTTTCATCGTTATCATAACGATCCTCATCATAATCACCTGAATATGCATCATCACTTCCCTCATCATAAGAAGATGAAGAACTCGAGTTTTGTCCCTCTTCCCTTGCCTTAAACTCATGCCATTCAGTACGACGTCTACTCTCGAGACGATACTGTTCCATTTGCGCTTCCCATTCTGCCTCTTCCTTTTTCAAAAAAATATATCCATATCCAAATAATAGTCCAAGAATAATCAAGAAAATAATTCCACCCTTACCCTTAGATTCATTATTTGGTTGAATGACCTTTTTTTCCTGATAATTTTCACTAGGATCAGCTTCAGGCAAAACTCTTTCCTGATTTGAATAATCACTTTGTTTCTTTGTTGTTTGAACTTTTGGTGGGATATTCACCGAAAACCTTAAATGTATATCATATAATCTTCTAAGGATAAAACCGGCTAACCAATCAATAAAAGCATCCTCAAATTCAATACTAAAACAAGTTAATAAGCTAAGAAACTCAAACATCGATTCATCCATTAAGGATGAATCAAAACAAGGATCATTCTTTAACATTGTCTTAATTTCATCCTCTGACTTACCATCATAACGATGAATTAATTCATAATCATCCATCTCAAGAATTTCCTTAACGCCATCCCCCACAATCTTCTTACGAGTTTCTAAATCTAATTTCTTAGATTTCTTTCTTTCTTTTTTTATAGATATCTTTGGCACCTCTGTTTTGCTCTTATCAGAAACAGGCACATCCATACCATACTGCTGCATTACCTGTATTAACTCTTTTGATAGTAGGCCCTTTTTATTAGCCTGAATGTAAATTTCTTCATAAATTGGACAAAGACTACAAGCCTCTACAAACTTATCTTCCTTTAATAAAGAATCGACAGATTGAACAAACTCATACGAACTATATCCCTTAATACACTCTTCGCAAATAGATGCATAAAAATGTCTTAAATAGACAGGAATAAATGTAGAAGTATAGAAATCATTTTCTTTGCATTGTTTAGTAATAGTCTCTACATGTTTCTTTACTATACTCGAATCTAAAATCATACGATAAAGAGTACTTGCCAAAGGATTGCACAATATGCCAAAGTTTACATTTAAAAAAGACTCTAACATCTTCTCTTTCACTAATTCAACTTCAACTTCCAATTGCGATGTACTTCCTTGCATCATGAGTACACGAATCTTTTCAAGACTTGAAATATCACGATTTAAATTTGCCGTATTCATATTTGAAAAAGGAAGTTCAATATCTTTATATTTACCACGAATCAATTTATCCTCTACTTCATTTACTAAACTTGAATACTTTTCTTTACACTCATTATAATAGTCATACCAATCTAGAAACTCTTTTGAAATTATAATATTTTCCATTCCCTATACCTCTGGTCTTATACTGTTATTATAGCCTTTTCGATCTATGATTTCATTTTAATGCTGGTATAATGTTAGGTATGAACTATCAAAATATACAGAGCGGCCTATCTACCGCATTTTTAGACAAAAATATATCTTCCAACGTATTATATCGACCTCAATTTATTTCAAACGACTATAAGAATGGAAGAAAAGTACTAAGCACTATTGAAGATGAACTATTACACTGCGACTCTTTTCTAATCAGTGTAGCCTTCATTACCATGGGAGGAATTACCCCCTTACTTCAAACGCTTCGTACTCTAGAAGATAAAGGCATCCATGGAAAGATTCTAACAACGGACTATTTGGCATTTAGTGATCCTAAAGCGTTAGATAAACTCGCTACATTTTCGAATGTTGAACTTAAAATGTATCTAGTACCCGACTCAAAGAATGGTTTTCATACCAAGGGATATATCTTTCAATCCGATGAAATCTACAAGATCCTTGTGGGTTCTAGTAATATGACAAATACAGCACTTACTACAAATCGAGAATGGAATACAAAAATTGTGTCCACAAAATCCGGAGAATTCGTTTCTGAAATGTTAGATGAATTTGAAGAATTATGGAATCATCCAAATACATATTCCTACAATGCATTTATTGGTGCATATAGAGTGCATTATGAAGAATACAAAAAGGTGAAACAAAAAGAAGACATTAAATTACCTTCTAAACAGTTGATCCCAAATTCTATGCAGAAAGCCTTTATTTCCAATCTTAGAAAGCTTCGCAATGAGAATGAATCAAAGAGTTTGTTGATTTCAGCCACAGGAACAGGAAAAACGTATGCCTCAGCCTTTGCCTTACAAGATCAGAATCCCAAGAAAGCCCTATTTTTAGTGCATAGAGAGCAGATTGCCAAACAAGCTCTTCAAAGCTACAAAAATGTATTTAAAAATACAAAAACATTTGGGCTTTTATCTGGAAACAGCAAGGATACAGATGTAGACTACTTGTTTGCAACCATGCAAACGATGTCTAAAAAAGAAGTGTATTCAAGTTTTGCCCCTGATACATTCGATACCATCATCATTGATGAGGCACATCGCATTGGAGCTAAAAGCTATCAAGAAATCATGGACTACTTTAAACCAAAGTTTTGGCTAGGAATGAGCGCAAGCCCAGAAAGAACCGATGACTTTGATGTATATGCAGCCTTCGACCATAATATTGCCTATGAAATTCGTCTTCAACAAGCTCTAGAAGAAAACTTATTATGTCCATTCCACTATTTTGGCATTACTGACTTTTTAACAAACGGAAACGAAACCGATTTTACAGATTTCAACTACCTTACATCGAACCAAAGAGTCGACTACATTATCGAACAAACCAATTACTATGGATATAGTGGAGAAAGAGTCAAAGGACTCATATTTTGCAGTTCCAAGAAAGAAGCGGCTGCCCTTAGTGAAAGATTAAATCTAAGAGGGTATCGAACCATCGCTTTAAGTGGAGAGGATTCTCAAGAAAAAAGAGAAGATGCGATTGATCGCTTAGTATCCGATACAAGAAGTGACTATCTACAATACATTTTAACTGTAGATATTTTTAATGAAGGTGTCGACATTCCTGAAATCAATCAAGTTGTACTATTAAGACCCACACAATCGCCCATTGTCTTTGTCCAACAATTAGGCCGAGGCCTAAGAAAATCAAAATACAAAGAATATGTTGTCATTCTAGACTTCATTGGAAACTACAAAAACAACTTCATGATTCCAATCGCCCTATCTGGAGATCGTTCTTACAACAAAGACAATATAAGACGATATGTTCTTGAAGGTGAAAGAATTATTCCAGGATCGAGTACGATTCACTTTGATGAAATCAGTAAGAAACAAATTTTTGCGTCGATTGACACCGCCAATTTTGCGGATATCAAGCTCATTAAGGATAGCTATAAAAATCTAAAGAATAAACTTGGAAGAATCCCTACTCTTATGGATTTTGAAACCTATGGAGAAATTGACGTACAAAGAATTTTCGACAACAAATCACTAGGATCTTACTATGCCTTTTTAAAGAAATATGAAAAGGATTATAAGATCAGATTGAATGAACTTGAAGAAAACTTTATTAAGTTTATTTGTACAAAACTTGCCAATGGAAAAAGAAAGATAGAGCTTGAAACACTAAAAGATTTAATCAATGATCAAGAATATACTTTCTCAAATGACATATCACAAACAAATGTATTAAACATCTTCACCAATGAATTCCCTACTGGTTCTGGAAAAAATACGTTTAAAGATTGTATTTTTATTGAAGACAAGAAGATTTCAAAACCATTTAAGACATGTTTAGAAAACAACGAATTTAAATCCATGGTAAAAGAAATCATTGAATATGCATTGGATCAATATAATAAACATTATAAGAATACATATAAAGATACAAACTTTGTTCTTTATCAAAAATATACATACGAAGATGCCTGTCGCTTATTAAATTGGCAACACAATGAAGTTCCATTAAATATTGGCGGATACAAATATGATCAAACAACCAAAACATTCCCTGTCTTTATCAATTATGACAAGGCAAATGACATTCAAGATACCATCAAATATGAAGATCATTTTATCAATGAAAGTCAATTGATTGCGATATCCAAATCCGGAAGAACCACAAGCAGTGATGACGTACAAAACTTCTTGTACGCCAAAGAAAGAGGGATTGAAGTTCATTTGTTTGTGCGAAAGAACAAAGATGATAAAACAAGCAAAGAATTCTATTATCTAGGCCATATGCAAGCAGAGATAGATAAGACCAAACAGTTTGTGATGCCCAACACGCAAAAAACAGCCGTCGAAATCTTATGGCAATTGGATACACCCGTAAGAGAAGACATTTATCGATACATTGTAGAGGAGTGATTTTTTGAAAACAATACACGTAGTAGCTGCCATTATTAAAGATGAAAATAAAATATTCGCCACCCAAAGAGGTTATGGCGAATTTAAAGACGGATGGGAATTTCCTGGAGGAAAAGTAGAACCCAATGAAACAAGTAGACAAGCCATTGTTCGTGAAATCATAGAAGAATTAGATACAACCATTCAAGTCGAAGAATACTTTGATACAGTCGAATATGACTATCCAAACTTCCACCTATCCATGGAATGTTTCATTTGTACAATTCTTGAAGGAAATTTAACTCTATTAGAACACGAATCTGCAAAATGGCTTACTAAAGACACATTAGACTTAGTAGATTGGCTACCTGCAGATTTAGGATTAATCGCTAAACTAAAAGAAATATTATAATCCCATACAACATTTTAAAATACCTAAAAACGAGCATTTCATCTTTACATAAAGAACAAATGCTCGTTTTTCTTTTGCCAAACTGTCAAATAATCAACAAATTTTCAGGAATTAATAATGTTTTCACATTGAAGTTTTATAATTGAAATTGGCTACTGGATGTGGTTGGTGGTTACCTCTTGTTAAGGAGTTTTGAAGCCTTGAATCTTGAATTCCAGGTAAGTAGATCCTTCTATTTTTTTACAGGAGGAAAGCTTATGTATATATATTTACATATTGATGTTGCTATGTGCTTATTTGCCATAGTAGAAATACTAAAAGTAACATTGATGATTATAGAAAAATGCAAAAAGCACTAATCACCACCGACAATGGAAAAAGATTAGTGCTTCAGCATTAGTTTTATTTCAGAGTAACCACTGCTTTTCCAGTAGTCGTTCTCTATATGTATTATACAGATAAACCAAATGTAATTCCACAAGAAAAGCTAAAAATCCCATACAACATTTTATCAGCCCAAAAAAGAATCATTTGTACTTTATATAAAGCATATACTCCAATTTTCATACAATCCAACTGTCAAACAATCAACAAATTTACAAGAATTAATAATGTTTTCACATTGAAGTTTTATAATTGAAACTGGCTACAGGATGTGGTTGGTGGTTACCTCTTGTTAAGGAGTTTTGAAGCCTTGAATCTTGAATTCCAGGTAAGTAGATCCTTCTATTTTTTTGCAGGAGGAAAGCTTATGCATATATATCTACATATTGATGTTGCTATGTGCTTATTTGCCATAGTAGAAATACTAAAAGTAACATTGATGATTATAGAAAAAATGCAAAAAGCACTAATCACCACTAGCAATGGAAAAAGATTAGTGCTTCAGCATTAATTTTATTTCAGAGTAACCACTGCTTTCCCAGTAGTCGTTCTCTATATGTATTATACAGATAAACCAAATGTATTTCCACAACAAAAGCTAGAAATCCCATACAACATTTTATTTATGTTAAAAGCATCTATTTTCACTTTATTTAAAGTGAATATTGAGATTTTTGTGTGATACAACTGTCGAAAAAAAAGAATAATTCAAACGAACTATCCTTTCTTTGGTTGAATCCAATACATACTTTCTGCGACACGAACCTTCAAACCATCCATTATCATTTCTTTCTGCTGAAAGTTAGCCAAAACATTCAAGCGATTCCAGAAAGTTCTTTCGCAAGTGGATTTTCCATCAATAAAACATTCCATTTTGCGTCTCCCTCGACGTCTATCATAGAATATTATGAATCCGCTTACAAGTCTTGACTTTATTTATTTTTATGATTCGTTATTTTACTGAAATAACTGTGTATCCCGCATTTGTCACAGCATCACTCAACATCTGATCTGTGACATTCTCCGTGCAGTTTAATGTAGCTGTTTTTTCATCTAAACTAACCACTACATCACTTACACCTTCTACTTTACTTAAGGCATCCTTTACATGTGCCACACAATGCATGCACATCATACCATCTACTGTTACTACTTTTTTCATTTTCTTTTCCTCCTTATATTCAACGGGAATATAACCCGCATCTTCAACCGCTTGTCTTAAAGCCACCTTATTCACTTGTTGCACATAGTCAATATCGGCCTTACCTAAATTATAATCCACACGAACTTCTTTTACATTTGGAACCTTCTTTAAAGCATCCTCTACTAACCATGCACAATGTCCACAAGACATACCATCAATATGCATTGTGTACGTTTTGACTTCTTCACTTTGAACTTTAGGTTTAAAATAACGAAGTCGCAATGCGTTTGTGACAACACAAACACTACTCAAAGACATACATGCAGAACCAATCATTGGTGATAATCGAAGTCCAAATGCCGGATACAATAGGCCTGCCGCAACTGGAATTCCTAGAATGTTATAGAAGAAAGCCCAGAATAAATTCATCTTGATATTCTTGATGACATCATTTGATAAATCGATTGCCGTCACTACATCCAATAAAGAGCTTTTCATCAAAATCACATCCGCACTATCCAAGGCAATATCGGTTCCAGCACCAATCGCAACCCCAATATCAGCACGCATTAATGCAGGCGCATCATTGATTCCATCACCCACCATCATAACCTTCTTACCTTGTTCTTGAAGCCTACGAATTACACTCTCCTTATCTTGTGGCAACACATCACTAATCACTTCATCCACACTTAAAGATTTACCAATCGCATTCGCTGTTTTTTGATTGTCTCCAGTCAACATAACCACACGCATATTCTTCTTTTTAAATTGTTCTAATGCAACCTGACTCGTACTACGAATGGTATCCGCCACACTAATTAAACCGATCACATTTTGATCTTTCACAAAAATCAATGGAGTTTGACCTAAACTTGCATAAGCATCTAAGTCTGATAAAACATTTTGATTTATTTGAATATTTTTCTCTTCTAATAACCTTTTATTTCCTGCCAAATACACATGTCCATTTAGCTTAGCCTGAATACCACGACCCGAAATGTTTGTGAATTGTTCAGGTTGTTGAAGCTTTATATTTTTATCTTTCGCATACTCCACAATGGCCTGTCCCAAAGGATGTAAAGAACCACTCTCTAAGCTTGCCGCCATTGAAATAAAGTCATTCATACTAATATTTGTATATACCTTAACACCTTGAACACTTGGCTTTCCTGAAGTAATCGTACCCGTCTTATCCAATACAATCGTATCAATCGAATGTAGCTGTT
>ULQL01034395.1_pt1 | contig 14651 bp, 12 predicted proteins | sample 1954411 | NCBI WGS metagenome assembly ULQL01 (sample SAMEA4835654, study PRJEB28245) | human gut metagenome | biome: gut microbiome; material: fecal sample | place: Denmark | collected 2008 | reverse complement strand
CCGAGAGCCGTGAGCTTTTTAAGCATACCCTTTATATATTCCTCGTCATATCCTTCGGCGACATACTCTTCTCCGAGCATAAAAGACGCCTCTGTCAAGTTGGGTACTATTATATCCGCAACGGAGCAGAGCGTCGCCATTTCGAGCGCGAACGATTTTTCAAATCCTGTATACATACGTCCGCCGTCCGCCATAGCGGGATCTACAAGAACAAGTGTATTATCCCCTTTGAATTTCGATATAAGGTCCTTTGTAAGTGCTATCTGACGCGCAGAACCGAGATATCCCGTGTAGACCGCGTCAAAATCCATATTTTCTTTTTTCCAATGAGCGACTATCGGCTCTATTTCATCTGTAAGGTCGCAAAAAGTAAATCCTTTGAACATCGTATGGGTGGAGAGGACGGCGGTAGGAAGTACCGCCGCCTCCGTTCCCATAGCGGATATTATAGGTAAAGCGACCGTGAGCGAGCATTTTCCCACACAGGAAATATCCTGCACCGTAACTATTCTTTTCATCATTTTACCTCTTTAATCATTTTATTCAAGCTCGAATGCGCCCGTGTATAGCTGATAATACTTGCCCTTCTCGGCTATGAGCTTTTCATGGCTGCCTTTTTCGATTATTCTTCCGTGTTCGAGAACCATTATGACATCGGAATTTCGAACGGTCGAAAGTCTGTGCGCTATTACAAACACAGTGCGTCCCTTCATAAGGGAATCCATACCCGCCTGAACGATAGCTTCCGTTCTCGTATCTATACTCGAAGTAGCCTCATCAAGGATCATAACGGGAGGATCGGCGACCGCCGCGCGCGCTATTGCGATAAGCTGTCTTTGTCCCTGGGAAAGATTGGAACCGTTGTTGGAAAGCTCTGTGTTATATCCGTCGGGAAGTCTTTCTATAAAGTCATCGGCGCCCGCAAGCTTTGCCGCGGCGATACACTCTTCGTCCGTCGCGTCAAGCTTTCCGTAACGTATATTGTCCATTACAGATCCCGTGAAAAGGTTGGTCTCTTGAAGAACTATTCCGAGCGAGCGGCGAAGATCCGATTTCTTTATCTTGTTTATGTTTATTCCGTCGTATCTTATCTTTCCGTCCGCGATATCGTAAAATCTGTTTATAAGATTTGTTATCGTCGTCTTTCCTGCGCCTGTTGCTCCGACAAAAGCTACCTTCTGTCCCGGCTCTGCAAAAACGGATACATCGTGAAGCACGGGTTTTCCCGCTTCATATTCAAAATCGACATCGACCATTCTCACATCTCCTTCAAGGGGAGTATATGTAAGAGTACCGTCGCTGTGCGGGTGCTTCCATGCCCATTTTCCCGTGTGCTCCGCGGTTTCGCTTATCGTTCCGTCGGGAGCAATGTTCGCGTTTACAAGCGTGACATAACCGTCGTCCGCTTCCGGCTTTTCATCCATGAGAGAGAATATTCTGTCTGCGCCCGCAAGACCCATTACAATAGAGTTTATCTGCTGGGAAACCTGATTTATGTTTCCCGTAAACTGTTTTGTCATAGAGAGGAAAGCAACTATTATACTTATATCGAAAGCTCTTCCCGAAACAGAAAAGTTCTTTACGTTCGAAATAAGGAAAAGTCCGCCTACCATCGCGATTATAACGTAGAGGACATTGCCTATGTTCATTATTATCGGACCGAGAGTATTTGCGTATGCGTGAGCGCGTCTGCTGTCCTCGTAGAGCGCGTTGTTTATTCTTTCGAATTCTTCAACGCTCTCTTTTTCGTGACTGAATACCTTTACGACCTTCTGACCGTTCATCATCTCCTGGGCAAAGCCCTCGGTGCGGCCTATCGAATTTTGCTGGCGTATAAAGTATTTTGAGGAGCCTCCGCCTATCTTCTTCGAAACGAGCATCATTGCGACGACGCCCACGAGAAGAATGAGGGTGAGCCATATGCTGTACCAGAGCATTATTCCGAGCACGCTCAAAACTATTATCGAAGCTCTCACAAGCGTCGGAAGCGACTGGGAAACGAGCTGGCGAAGAGCGTCTATATCGTTCGTATAGTAGCTCATTATGTCGCCGTGCTTATGCGTATCAAAATATCTTATCGGCAGATCCTGCATTCCGTCAAACATTCCGCGGCGCATCTTGCAGAGAAATCCCTGCGTGATATAAGCCGTGAGCTGCGTATCGAGAGTTATCGTGATTATAGAGAGTACATAGAATACGACAAGGACGAGAACGTCGGGAAGTATCTCTTTGCTTGCCAAAACCCAGTCTCCGCTCGCCTGCCATATTTCGACCGCCTCCGTTACCTTTTGAAGGAATATCGCCGGTATCGCGGACGCGACAGCCGAAAAGATTATGCAGAAAAGCGCGAGAGGAACAAGTACGGGATAAAACTTAAAGAGCATTTTCACAAGACGTCCGAGCGCATTTTTATTGATTTTTCTTTTTCCGGGCTTATTGCTCATCTTTATCCCCTCCGTTCGTCTGCTGTTCATATACTTCTTTATATATTTCGCTTGATCTTAAAAGTTCGTCATGCGTACCTGTCGCGGAAATTTTTCCGTTGTCCATAACGATTATCATATCCGCGTTTTCCACGGAAGCTATGCGCTGCGCTATGATTATCTTTGTGGTTTCGGGTATGTATTTTTCAAATCCCGCTCTTATAAGCGCGTCCGTCTTTGTATCGACGGCGCTTGTAGAGTCGTCGAGAATGAGTATTTTCGGCTTTTTGAGAAGAGCGCGCGCTATGCAAAGGCGCTGTTTCTGTCCTCCGGAAACGTTCGTTCCTCCCTGCTCTATATGCGTGTCGTATCCGTCCGGGAAAGAACGCACGAATTCGTCCGCCTGGGAAAGTCTGCACGCCTCCTCTATTTCTTCATCGGTCGCATCGGCATTGCCCCAGCGAAGATTTTCTTTTATCGTTCCCGAAAAGAGAAGGTTCTTTTGAAGCACCATTGCGACAGAGCCGCGCAGCGTATCGAGATCGTATTCGCGGACGTCTCTTCCGCCCACTTTAAGGCTTCCCTCGGTTATATCGTAGAGCCTGGGGATAAGCTGAACAAGAGACGATTTTCCCGCTCCCGTTCCGCCGATTATTCCGACAGTCATGCCCGATTTTATGTGAATATTTATATCGGAGAGTGCATTTCTCTCCGCTTTTTCCGAATATTTGAAGTTTACGTTTTCAAAATCGACAGAACCGTCAGCAACACATGTTACAGGATCTTCGGGATTTTCTATCGCGGGCTTTTCATCGAGAACTTCGGTTATACGCTTTGCCGATTCCACGGACATCGTAAGCATTACATATACCATGGAGAGCATCATAAGCGACATAAGTATCTGCATACCGTAGTTCAACATCGCGGACATCTGACCTACGTCTATCTGAGCGCCGCCGCTCGTTATCGCCATTTTAGAGCCGACAATAAGAACGAATATCATGTTTATGTACATACAAAGCTGCATTACAGGCGTATTTATCGCGACTATTCTCTCCGCCTTTGTGAAATCCGCACGTATATTTTCCGCTTCTTTGCCGAATTTGTTCTTTTCGTGCTCCTCGCGTGAAAAGCCTTTTACAACGCGCATACCGCGGACATTTTCTTCAATGGATTCGTTAAGTCTGTCGTATTTTTTAAATACCGCTCTGAATGCAGGCATAGCCTTGCGCGCTATAAGAAGAAGCGCAAATACGAGTATCGGTATTATTATAACAAAAGACATAGAAAGCATTCCGCCCATTCTGTATGCCATTATTATGGAAAATATGAGCATAAGGGGACATCTTACCGCCATTCTTATAAGCATCATATAAGACATCTGAACGTTCACAACATCCGTCGTAAGACGCGTTACAAGAGACGACGAAGAAAATTTATCTATGTTTATAAACGAATAGGTCTGTATCTTTTTAAATATATCGCTTCTTAAATTTTTGGCAAATCCGGCGGAAGCTTTCGCGCAGGTATATCCCGCAAGTCCTCCGCAGGCAAGCGATACAAGAGCCATTACCGTAAGTATTATTCCCGTTTCCAATATATTTTTCATATCGGTGCCGTTCTTTATAAAGTTTACAAGATCCGCTATCTTGAACGGGATTATACACTCTATTACGACTTCGCCTATGATAAAAATAAGCGTAAATATCGTCGGGAGCTTATACTCTCTTATACATTTTGCAAGTTTTCTTATCATTTTTTCCTCCTTGTTTTTTTAAACGGACAAGACAAAACGCATAAACGCCTCTCTGCCTTCTTTTGTGCATTTGAAAACTCCGGCATCTTCAAGAACACCTACAAATGTTTTTCCTATCTCGTCTTTAAGTATCTTTTCCGCATTTTCATTTGTAAATGTATACTTGTCCTTAAACGAATCGAACCATTCCGCGTGCTTTTTTATCTCCTCAACATCGCGGACATTTTTTCCCGCGACTGCGGCGTCCGCAAGAAGCGCCATTTCCTTTTTCAGACGCGCGGGGAGAATAGCCAGTCCCAGAACCTCTATAAGACCGATATTCTCTTTTTTGATGTTGTGTTTGTCGGCGTGCGGGTGATAAACGCCGAGCGGATGTTCTTCCGTCGTTATGTTATTGCGGAGAACAAGGTCGAATTCGTACTTTCCGCCGCGCATACGCGCTATCGGCGTTATCGTATTGTGAGGCACGCCGTCCGTATTCGCGAACACAAAAGCGCTCTTATCCGTGTATGCTCTCCAAGAAGACAGTATCCTGTCCGCAAGAAGGACGAGCCTTTCGGGATCTTCCGCGGAAATCCTTATGACCGACATAGGCCATTTCACTATTCCCGCGTCGACGTCGGAAAAGCCGTCGAACACGATTTTCTTCTCGATCGGTGCTTTCTCCATGGCGAAAGTATACCTTCCGCCCTGCATATGGTCGTGTGAAAGTATCGAACCGCCGACAATGGGAAGGTCGGCGTTGGAGCCTATAAAATAATGCGGGAACAGAGAGATGAAATCGATCATTTTCGTAAATGTCGATCTGTCTATCTTCATCGGTTCGTGAACCCCCGAAAGGACTATGCAGTGCTCATTGTAATAAACATAAGGCGAATACTGCAAGTACCAATCTTTGCCCGATATCTTTATCGGGATTATTCTGTGATTGCTTCTGCCGGGGTAAGAGAGCGTTCCCGCGTACCCTTCGCACTCCGGGCAGAGCTGGCATTTCGGATATGAATTCTGCGGCGCATTTTTGGCCGCGGCGATAGCTTTCGGGTCCTTTTCGGGCTTTGAAAGATTTATCGTCATGTCTATATCGCCGTAAACGCTTTCAGCAAGCCATTTTACGTCTTTTTCTATTCTGTATGTCCTTATGTAATCCGTGTTTTTCGAAAAATCATAGTACCAGTCCGTCGCCTCTTCCGGAGATACGGAATAAAGGTCTTTGAACTTTGTTATGACCTCGCTCGGACGCGGCGTAAGGGCACCCATTATGCGCGAATCGAAAAGATCGCGCTCTGTCACGGTGTTGTCCTTTATAATTCCTTTTTCAAACGCGTAATCGTCTATCTCGCATAGTATTTCCGCAAGAGGAGCGTCGCCGACCTCTTTGTCCTCATAAAAATCGACGGAAAGAAGCGCAAGAAGCGAATTTATTGCGAAATTGCGGTCGCATTCGGCGATAAGTCCGCACTTTTCTGCGTAATTTACAAGTTTTTTTACTGCTTCACAAATCATTTTCTTATGTCCTTTTTGAAAAATTGATAGTAATAACACGGTATCATGCCGTTATATAATTTTCTCACCTTGTCCGCTCTTCTGCCGTAAAGGCGCTCGAAACGCTCATGAGAAGTTATAACGTATATCTGCCAAGAGCCGAGCGTTTTAAAATGCGCGCCCATGCGTTTGTAAAGTTCCTCTGCCTCGGAAAGAGTACCGAGCCGCTCGCCGTAAGGCGGATTGCAGACTACCGTTCCGCGCCGCCCTTCTGTCTCTATTTCGAGAGCATTCTTTTTGAATACTTTTATATGAGCGTTCATTCCGGCTTTCGAAACCGCCGAACGCGCACTTTTCAGCGCGTCCTCGTCTATATCGGAAGCGTACGCTTCAAAAGCCGATTCGCACTTCACAAGGCTTTTCGCCTCTTCCCTTGCGTTCTTCCAAGCCGACTCGCCGATATTCGAAAATCCCTCGCTTATAAATCCGCGACCGATTCCGGGAGCGGTGTTCGTCATTATAAGGGACGCCTCTATCGGAATCGTGGCGCTTCCGCAGAAAGGATCCCAGAAAAGCACATCTTCGCGTGGGCGCGCAAGCTTTGCAAGAGCCGCCGCCAAAGTTTCTCTTATGGGAGATATCGTCGTCTGCGGACGGTACCCGCGCTTATGAAGCGCAATTCCCGAAGTATCTATCATAAGGAATGCTTCGTCTTTCAATATCAGAAATTCTATCTGATATTTTGTTCCCGTTTCGGAAAACCACGATACGCCGTATTTGTCCGAAAGGCGCTTCACAACAGCCTTTTTGACAATGCTCTGGCAATCGGGAATGCTGTATAAACGGCTTTTTACCGAATGTCCTTTTACCGGAAATGCGTCGTTTTTCCCTATCCATTCCTCCCACGGAAGATAATACGCGCCGTCAAAAAGATCGGTGAAAGTTTCCGCTTTGTATCTTCCGACAAGAATAAATACTCTCTCCGCCGTGCGAAGCCATATATTGCTTCGAGGTATTGCGGAAATGTCCCCTTCGAATATAACGTGTCCGTCTATTGTCTCTATTCTCTTGTACCCAAGGGCGTCTATCTCTTCGCCCAAAAGATGCTCCAACCCGAAAAGGCAGGTAGCCATAAATTTAAAATTCATTTTACCTCGATAATCTCATATCACGAAAATTTCGCATAAAACCTCTCCGCCTTTTTTCTGCTGTAAAGAAGCTCTGCTCATATCTCCGGATATTTTCCTCTATAAAAATATAATATTATTTATAATATATTTAAAGTATTTTACCATATTTTATAAGATAAATCAACACTCTTAAACCAAAAAATGATTGTGTTGACATGAAGTTGCTTTTGATGTAAAATTCTCTTCGTAAGGGGGATTTTTACGTATGGACCTCAAAGATAAAATATATTCCGAACTTTCCAAGCGCCGCGGCGAATACATTTCGGGGCAAACGCTTGCAAAGCTTTTCGGCGTTTCGAGAAATTCCGTTTGGAAAGCGGTAAACGAACTGAAAAAAGACGGATGTAATATAATGTCGGTGACAAACAAGGGGTATCTTCTCTTGTCCGGAAACGGAATAATTTCGAAAACCAAAATCGAAGAAATCCTCGGAAACGACGTCACCGTTAAAATATTCGATGTGATAGATTCCACAAACAGCGAAGCGAAAAGAATGCTCTCATGCGGCTTTTCGGGGAAAGCGATAATCGTCGCGGACGAACAGACATCGGGTCGCGGAAGGCTAGGCAGAACTTTCTATTCACCAAAATCGACAGGAGTATACTTTTCGATAATAATAACACCAGATTCCTCCCTTTCAGGCGCTTCGCTTGTTACAACGGCGGCATCTGTCGCCGCCATGCGTGCGATAGAAAAGAACACCGGCAAGCGCGTTATGATAAAATGGGTAAACGACCTTTACCTCGGCGACAAAAAAATTTGCGGCATACTCACGGAAGCGGTGACAGACCTTGAAAACGGAAAGCTTTCGGGAATTGTTGTCGGCGTGGGGATAAACATTTCGACGGACGATTTCCCGGAAGACATAAAAGAGAGAGCCTCCTCGCTTGACGTTTCGGACGCGGACCGCTCGCTCATCGCCGCGGAAACAGCAAAGGAGTTTTTCGATATTACAAACGACCTTTCAAACCGCAAATTTTTAAACGAATACAGAGAGCGCTCATACGTCTTGGGCAAAGACATATATTACATTAAAAACGGAGAAAAGCACGACGGGAAAGCCGTGGGAATAGACGACGACGGCGGACTTATCGTAGAGAAAGAAAACGGAGAAAACACAATACTCCGCGGCGGAGAAATAACCGTCAGAGTAAAATAAAAATCAATATAATACAGATTTATAAAATCTTGTTTTTCGAGGTGACAGGCATGAAACGCTGTATTCGGCAAATTGGTATAGTGCAATAAAAAAATTACAGAAATCAAGAGGTTTACTATGCCGATGAATAAAGATAAAATATATCCGCGCTCAAACGACGCTCAGACAGTATATCTGAAAAACGTTATTACAGACCCGAATATCTTTGTAGGAGATTATACGGTATACAACGACTTTATAAATGATCCGAGAGATTTTCAGAAAAACAATGTGCTCTATCATTACCCGATAAACAATGACAAACTGATCATCGGAAAATTTTGTTCCATAGCCTGCGGAGCAAAATTTATTTTCACAAGCGCAAATCATACGCTTTCTTCCTTTTCCACATATACATTTCCGTTATTTTTCGAGGAATGGGAGCTTGAAAAAAAGGACATAACCGATTCATGGGACAACAAAGGAGATATCGTCATAGGAAACGACGTATGGATAGGATTTGAGGCTGTCATCATGCCGGGAGTTAAAATAGGCGACGGCGCCATAATCGGCACTCGCGCAGTAGTGACAAAAGATGTGCCTCCGTACACGGTTGTCGGCGGAGTTCCCGCAAGACCGATAAAAAAGCGTTTTCCCGATGAAGTAATATCCTCACTTCTCGAAATAAAATGGTGGGATTGGGAAGAAGAGCGTATCAAAGAAAATATAGACGCCATAAAATCGGGACGTATCGAAAACTTACCTTTCTTATAAGAAAGGTAGGCCAAAGAATTTCCCTAAGACACATCGCTCTATTTGGGAGGAAGTTTTTGAAGTTCCAAGGGACTTTTTACAAAAAGTCCCTTGGTTGGGGTCCCACGGCAAAAGCCCCGACATTCCTTACCTCACAAAAAAGCGAAAGCGCGTTTTGCGCTTTCGCTTTTTATTTTATACCCATTTTTCAAAATCACTTTTTCACAAATTTTGACAGTTTCGACGTAAGAAAAACAGCGAGAGAAACCTTTATAACCTCCGGAATCATATAAGGAACGACGCACTTTAAAAGAACGGCGGTAAAACCGATACTACCCGTATTTTTCGTATATATAATCATAAACCAAACGCTTCCAAAAATATAAAGAACGGCAAGACCGAGTATCATAGAAACAGTAAGAGATATAATCTTCTTTCCGAAAATTTTCTCAAACAGCCACATAACAAGCGCAGTAAATATAAAGCCTACTATATATCCCCCTGTTGCTCCGGCAAGCGCGGCGACGCCGCCTTTGAATCCCGCAAATACGGGAACTCCGACAAGCCCCAAAAATATATAGACCAATACAGCGACAGTTCCTCTCTTTCCGCCCAAAAGTCCGACGCTCACGCAAACAGCAAATGTTTGAAGCGTAAACGGAACCTCCGAAGGAATCGATATCCATGAGCAAACGGCAATAAGCGCGGCAAAAAACGCTATATATACTGTATCGTAAAGCCTTTTTCTCGTTTTTTCATTTAAATTTCCTTTTTTCTCATCCATAAAAGCCTCCGATTGTCACCTTGATTTTATTTTCAAGTGACAATATTTCGCTTGTAATAATATCATATACAAAAAATAATTTCAATACCAAAATAAAATATTACCGAAAAAATTGAATAAAATTCTATAATTCATGGGTATCATAGAAACATCAAAAAAAGAAAAGAGGTATTGATATGTCACCAAAAGAACTTCTCTATATCGAGGATGCCCTCGGACACACAGAAGAAAACAAAAAATGCTGCGCCGATTTTGCATCTCAGATACAGGATGCGAGCCTTAGAAATTTCCTTCAAGATCTCAGCACAAAGCAAAGCGAAACTTTTTCCAAATTCTACACTCTTTTAAACGGTTAAGGAGAAAAAACAATGGATGATAAAGTAATGATGTCAACAGTCCTCGGCAACGTAAAAGGAATGTGCGATCTTATGATGCACGGCGCAATAGAGTCTTCAACTCCAAATGTACACGCAACATTCAAATGCGCGCTCAACGATATGCTCGTAATGCAGAATGCAATATATGAAAAGATGAGCGCAAAGGGCTGGTATACGCTTGAACAGGCGGAAGCACAGAAAATAAACGAAGCAAAGCAGAAATTTGCATCTTCAAACTAAAACGGAAGTAGCGGCGACCCGCCGCATTCCAGTTGCTCTCATATAATCGCTTTTACCACATCGAAATATAGCAAAACAGCAATCTACTAATATAAAAAACAGCGCCTTTAAAGGCGCTGTTTTTTACATATACGCTTTGAGTTTTTTCATATAAACAACAGTAAGAACGACCGTTACTGCCATAGCGACAATATCGGATATCGGAGCGGCATAAAGTATACCTTCGATACCGAAAAATTTCGGCAATATTATAACGAGAGGAACAAAAAAGACTATATCTCTTATTATCGACGTAACTATTGCATAAACAGGTTTTCCGACAGCCTGAAAAAATATCGAAGACATTTTCACAACACACGTAAAAGTTATGAGAGAAAGAAATATTCTGAATAACTTCTCGGCAAATATCCAGTAATCGTCAGGATTCGGTATGTTCGTCGGAGCTCCGAAAAGTCCCACTACTTTATCAGGAAAAAATTCAAATAAAACAGTTGACATCACACCGACGGCAAGCGTACAGAACAGTATGGAAAAATAAAGCTTTTTCACCCTATCGTATTTTTGCGCCCCCATATTGTAGCCTATTATCGGCTGACAGCCGAGAATTATTCCCACAACAATATTTATTACGACGGTGAACACTTTGCTTTCTATTCCTATAACCGCTATCGGTATATCGACGCCGTAAACGGACAAAGCACCGTATTTTGAAAGGAATATATTGCAGGTAACGGAAATCACAAGTATAGTCATCTGCGTGACAAATGTAGATATCCCCAGTTTCAACGCACCTGAAAAAGCCTTAAAATCAGGAATAAAGCTTTTCGCGGAAAGTTTGAATGTCTTTGTTTTGAAAAGGTACAGCGCGCTCAGGACAAATGATATAACCTGTCCTATTACCGTTGCAAACGCCGCGCCTTTCATTCCCCAGTGAAAACCGAAAATAAATATCGGATCGAGAATAAGATTTGTAGCGGCACCGATAAGCATGGCGATCATCGCCCACGTGGGGCTCCCGTCGGAACGTACAACGGAATTTATCATGTTTGAAAGCATATACGCCGGGAAAAATGCAAGAATTATATCAAAATACTCGACAGCCATTCCTATACTGTTTTCGGAAGCGCCGAAAACAGGCAAAAGACGCATTTTAAGCGGATAAAAAATCGCCATCAGAACAAAAGCGGAAAAAAGTGTTACGGTTATCCCCGTACCTATCGCTTTATGAGCCGAGGCGGTATCTTTTTTCCCCTGACAGATATTAAGATATGCCGCGCATCCGTCGCCGAAACACCAGGCAAATGCCTGGGCGACTATAAATATCGGAAAAACCGCACCCGTCGCCGCATTTCCGAGCGTACTGAGTTCGCTGTTACCGATAAAAATCTGATCCACTATGTTATAGAGCGCGCCTATAAGAAGTGACAATATACACGGAACGGAAAATTTAAACATCAGTTTTGATATCTTTTCCGTACCGAGAATATTGGAATTTTCTGTCTTCTCCATAAAAATCCTCCATTTTGATTTTTTATACTTTGGAGTCTTTATCCGAGAAAAGCTACCTGAAAACTGCGATACAGCAAAAAAGGCGCGGAATTTATATCAATTCTGCGCATTTTTCATCAAACATCTTATGTATTATACACCGATAAAATTCGATTTGTCAAGAAATAATTCTTTTGAATTTATCTTTCGAGAACAAGTTTTTCGATAGCGTAACCGACGCCGCCGTCCTTACAATCCGTGGTTACAAAATCCGCCATTTCTTTTATGCTTTGAAGAGCATTTCCCATAGCCACCGCAATACCGGCGGCGCTCAGCATCTCTTTATCGTTGTCGCTGTCGCCCATGGCTATAACGTGGTCGTTATCGACACCGTAACGAAGACGCAAAAATTCCATTCCGGTTGCTTTGCTGTAACCTTTAAGTCCGACTTCGGCATATGTAGGATGATTGAAAACGGCAAAGACGGTATCGAGCTTCGCCACTGCTTCCTCGGGAAGCCTGTGGAGATAAGTAAGTTTTGAAACGCGTATATTCGGATATCTTTCAAAAAGCTCGTCTATTCCGCATACGATGTGCTCTTCTCCCAAATAGCAGACGCCGTTGTAGCTTGCGCTGTCGTTTTCTCCTTCTATTATAAGCGTATCATTGCATTCGTCCGCTATATCCATAGCAAAAGACAGCATTTCCTTATTCAAAACATCGGCAAGAAGTATCTCGTTTCCGACTCTTATAAATGCTCCAAGACCCGCTACAACGCCGTCGGGATGTACTTTTTCGAGAAGCCACGGCGGAATTATTCCGTCGGAACGTCCCGTGTTTATAAACACCTTGTTTCCCGCTTCCTGCGCCTTTCTTATCGCTTCTATCGTCCTTTCGTGGATCTTTCCCTCGGAAGAAAGTATTGTGCCGTCTATGTCAAGAAAAATAAGATATATCATTTAAATTTTATGTCTCCGTAGTTTATATTTGCAAATCCAACTAAAAAAAATTTTATCGACCGATTTTTTCTAACAGAGGAGAAAGAGTTTTCTCTATAACTTTCGCCATGCGGTAGCAACCGAGGTCATTCGGGTGTATTTTATCAACAGTGCAGGCAAAAACATCATCATCGCCAAAAAACGTCTTTCCGTCTATAAAATAGACGTTTTTGTCCCCGTTCTCTATCGCGTTTTCATATGTTTTTCTTATGACAGCCGTTCTTTTTTCACACGACGCCTCGTCATACATATAATCCGGCATTGTCATTATTATAATAGGAAGATACGGATTTTTCTCTCTTACTGTTTTAAAAAATCTCTCGTGGGTATTTTCGAGAAATTTTTCATCGGGAGCATTGTGGTCGTAGTCGAGCACAAAAACGCTCATCGGAAGAGATGCTATATACTCCGCCATCTCCGTCTCGCCCTTTGCGCTTCCGGAAAAACCGAAGTTTATATAATCCATATTGAGATGCCTCGAAAGAAAAGATGTATAAGCATTTCCGCATCTGCCGGCGCTCCCGCCTTCCGTTATCGAAGAACCGTAAAAAACAACGGGAAGCTCATTTACATACGGTGTCGGAGAGAAAAGCGACGCGTCGTCATCTATGCCTATAAATATATTTTCTATTATTTCGTTTTTCGGCATGAATACAGTCACATCGGTAATTTCGCCGGGGAGCGAAAACGTGGATTCGGAATTAAGCGGATCCGTATTTTTCGCGCCTGTCGGATAAACGGAGCCTATGAATATTCCCTTTTTCCTGTCGCCTATGTAAACGTCGATTCCGGAAGAACCTATCTGAGTCGTTCCCACATCTCTTATAAATGTTTTTGAGACAAGTTTCAAATACAGTTTTTTCGTATCGGTTTTAAATGTGATCCTACCGCCTGTACTCCTGCTTCCGAACTGCCTTAAATTCGGCAATTTTTGCATTATCTCTTCGGGAAGCCGCTCAAAACTGCCGCTTTTTTGGAAATTCACAAGACCGTGTACTTCTATCGGATAATCCGAGCAAGAAAAAAGTTTCATAGCCGCCTCTAAAATCTTTTTGTAATAATTATACATAAAACAGCGGGAAAGTCAATCATAATACACAAAAACATTTCTTTTTATGTTCTCATATTGAAGTTTAAAATCGTGTACTATATAATGATACTGAAATATCGCAAATACCAAACATAAATTATTTTTAAAAGATAAAGCAAAAGAGAGGCATGACATGAATTTTGAAGAATTTATAAAATCCTATAACGATGAAAACGAAAGACCGCTTGACAATATAGAAAATGTGCCCGGTATGTGCGGAATACTTCGCAAAATAGGCTGCGTCGGCGACAGCCTTTCGTCAGGAGAATTCGAAACGCTTGGTGAAGACGGCAAAAAACACTATAACGACTTATTCGATTATTCCTGGGGACAGTTTATCGCAAGGGCGGCGGGAAATACCGTTTACAATTTCTCACGCGGAGGAATGACCGCAAAAGAATACATAAACTCATTTGCCGAAAAAATGGGCTATTGGGATAAAGAAAAGATGTGCAACGCATATATCATCGCGCTCGGCGTAAACGATATTCTGAATTTGGAAGGTGAAATCGGCACAACAGAAGATATATGTAAAGAGGATCACACCCAAAACACAAAGAATTTCGCCGGTTATTATTCCGCCATTATACAAAGGCTGAAAGAAATATCTCCCGACGCAAAATTCTTTCTTATGACAATGCCGCGCGAAGCCGAAAACGGTCCGCGGGAAAGACAAAAGATCGCTCATGCAGAGCTTCTCTATAAGCTTTCCGAATATTTCGATAACACATACGTATTGGATCTTCACAAATACGCGCCAATGTACGATGAAAAATTCAAAATGAAATTTTTCCTAAACAATCACATGAATCCCTTAGGATATCTCTTTACGGCAAACATGGTCATGTCTTATATAGACTACATAATCCGCCACAATGCAGAGGATTTTTCGGAAATAGGACTCATCGGCACGAGAATTAAAAATATAAAAC
>ULQL01020343.1_pt1 | contig 14654 bp, 15 predicted proteins | sample 1954411 | NCBI WGS metagenome assembly ULQL01 (sample SAMEA4835654, study PRJEB28245) | human gut metagenome | biome: gut microbiome; material: fecal sample | place: Denmark | collected 2008 | reverse complement strand
CATGCCGCCGGGAGCCATAACCGAAAGACACCATACAGCGCCTTTTACAGGGGCTTTAAGCGTGTTTTTGATCGTATGAGTTATCTTTATTTCGGGGGCGGTGTCGGAAATTTCGACGCTCATTGAAAGGGAAAGACCTGTCACGGATTGCGTCATCGGCGAAAAATCCGCGCCTTTCGAATGTGCCGAATATACAACTTTGTCATTGTCGGGATAATATGTTGCGGGAAAGCTTTCCGGACTCATCCAAATACGGTGACCGCCGTAAGTATACCATGTTTTGCCGGGACCGAAAGACGAAGAAACATCGTGAGAGAATTTGCGCTCCACATCTTCAAACATCATGTTTTCGTGACCGAGAAGGTTGCATTTTATTATGCGCGGACCCACGTCGACCGTGACCAAAACCTCCATAAAGTCGTTTGATATGGCAAGGCATTTTCCGAAATTTTTATAAGCTGCTTCTTTTATTGATATCATAATTTATGATCCTCCGAACGAAAATATATTTTATAAAAATCTATATAAAAAGACCGAAGTCTTGATTTCGTTTATTTTCCGTCACGTTGGGATTTTATGTTTTCGAGTTCTTCCAGGAATGTTTCCAGATCCTTGAATTCTCTGTAAACGGAAGCGAATCTTATATATGCAACTTCGTCGAGATTTTTGAGCTTATCCATGACGAGAACGCCTATTTTTGATGAGGGAATCTCATTTGACAGCGTGTTTTGAAGCTCGAATTCTATCTCGTTAGCCGCTTTTTCCATCTGGCTCATTGTAACGGGGCGTTTGTTGCAGGCTTTTATTATTCCGCCCAAAAGCTTGTTTTTGTCGAAAGCTTCTCTGGTCTTGTCTTTTTTTATTACGAGAAGGGGCAGTGTTTCCACGGCTTCGTATGTTGTAAAGCGGTTTTGACAAGACAGACATTCGCGTCTGCGTCTGATTATAGAGCCTTCCTCTGTCGGTCTGGAATCCACTACTTTACTTTCTGTATAACCGCATTTCGGACATTTCATAATATTTATACCTCCGTTGTATTTGACGGTGCAGTGATCATGTTGTTTTCGTATGTTTATTGATATTTTCAGTGTTATAAATACTTATATAAGAAATTGGTAAATCGACGGATTGTCAACTTTATATTCGATATGATAAATACAAAATTACATTTTGTAGGGCTATAAGCAATAGTATTCAATACGGCTATGCCCGTTTGATGTTTGGCTGTTTATTCAGTATGATGAATACCAAACTTTGTTTTGTAGGGCTATTATACCACAATATGGTAAAGAAATCAAATACAAAATACAAATTCTGTAAAAATGTACAAAACGCAAGGGCGTTTTTTGCCGCTTTTTTGCGTCAAAATGTCCCGTCGGAAAATAAATATTTTATCTCTGTTGGCAAAACTCTGTTTTTGAACATGGATTTTGCGGCATTTTCCGCTTCTTTTTTGCTGTTCGAAAAATTTGATATGAAAAAATCCTGTATCTTCTCTTCGGAACTTGCTGATATGAGAAGAGAAAACAGCGTGTTTTGCTCGTTTTCCGTTTCTAAAATCCGATATATTATATGTATGCCGTTTTTTGAAAAATGTTTTGCGAAAATAACTGTGTCGTTGTGAAAAAAGTTCATGCTTTCCCCTTTGAAATTTAACTGTTTGTAATAAAATAATACATTTCTTTCCTTCTGTAAAGAAGGAAGATTATGCATCAAAAGTGAAGATTCGACAATATACGACAAATAATATAAGGGAATGGGGAAGTGCAATTGGAGTTTTGAGCTATTTATCCCGTTTATACGTCAAAAAATGTCGAAAGCAAAATTAAAAATGAATAAATATAAATAAAATGAATATATATACCTGATTTTGACATTTGTTCCTGTAAAAATCAGATGCAAACGGATAAAGAGCAATGTATAATATAAATAAAAGCAATCTTGAAAGAGGAAAATAAAATGAAAAAAATAAGAAGTCTTATGTTATCGTCTTTCGGGCATTTTTCGTCACTTATATTGAAGCTGACATCTCCGCTTGTATTTATTCAGGCGGCGTATCTTTTGTACTACATATATTCCCGCGAAACATTTGAGCTTGTGGCGGGGAGTGAAACTGTCTACGCGATTATAGAAAGCATAATGATGAGCTTGCTTTTAAGCGTCGGCGGAAGTCTTTTAATGGAATACATGGAGAAAAAAAGACCGTGAAAACGGTCTTTTTTCTTTGTGAGAGTGAAATGTGGCATTATCAGTTGGGGGCTTCCGCCGTGGGACCCCGATCAAAGGACTTTTCGGGAAAAGTCCTTTGGAATCCCAAAAGCTTCGCCTAAATAAAGTGGTGTGTTCGGTGTGAAAGTTCTTATGTCTACCTTTCTGAGGGGAAAAGGTAAGTTTGAACGAAGTTCTTTTGCCTACTTTTCTCCGAAAGAAAAGTAGGTGGGCTATATGCTTTCGTTTTCAAGAGATTCGGCGTATTCGAGAAGAAGGGATTCGAGTTCGGAAAATTCCTCTATGGCGTTTATTTTTGCACGTATCGCGGCAGACCCTCGAAGCGATTTTGTAAAATGAGCTATGTGCGTTCTGCTTTCGCGAAGACCGATATAGTCGCCTTTGTCTTCCATTCGCATTCTTGTTTCGAAAAGCGCCTCGTTTATTCTTTCTTTCGGAGTGGGAGGGGAATACGGAATGTTTTCCATTGCGGCTTTTATCTCACTGAAAATAAACGGATTTCCGAGCGCTCCGCGCGCTATTGCAACGGCGTCGCATCCGGTTTTTCCGAACATATTAAGCGCATCTTCGGCGGAGAAAATGTCTCCGTTTCCTATGACGGGAACAGATACGCTTTCCTTCACTTTTTTTATGTATGAAATATCCACTCCCGGCATGTATAATTGTTCGCGCGTCCTGGCATGGACGCATACCGCTTCCGCGCCGTTTTGTTCCGCAATCTTTGCCATTTCCACAACGTTTATCGAAGATAAGTCCCATCCCAGGCGCATTTTGACTGTTACGGGCGTGTTGCCGCATATCTTTTTTACGGCGCTTATTATTTCACCGGCGAGTTTCGGATTTTTCATAAGCGCGCTTCCTTCGCCGCATTTTACCACCTTGTTTACGGGACATCCCATATTTATGTCTATTGCGGCGCACGGAGTGCCTTCTCTGCATGATAAATTTATCAAAAAATCCGCCGCACGAGCCATATATTCGGGTTCGCTGCCGAATATTTGAAGCGCTATCGGCATTTCTTCTTTGCGTATTTTGGCAAGCTGTGGAGTTTTATGGTCGTTATAGCATATCGCTTTTGCGGATATCATTTCGGAAACGAGATATTCCGCGCCGAAGCGTTTGCACGCGCTGCGGAACGTGAAATCTCCCTCTCCCGCCATAGGCGCAAGCGCTATTTTCCACGGCAGACATTTTCCTTTTTTGTTTTCTGTCATAATACGGAGTTCCTTTTCTTTAATGATTTTTATGATACACCGATTTTTCGAAAAAGTAAATAAAAAACATTTTTCGGAAAAATAAATTTACAAAACAGGAAAAAACTGCGTGAATATTGTGTAAATATTGCGCAAATGTATTGAAAGACAAGCGATTTTATGATATCATATTCTGTAATCTATATATATTTATTTAGTGCTCTCATTGCAGAGCGGACACAGTGTCAGTTTGATGTTGTTTTATTTTGAAAAGAGGCAGAAATATGGACCGTTTTATTTTTAAAACAGATTATAATGAACTTCCGATCGAGAAAGCCGATGTACTCATCATAGGCTCCGGTATAGCGGGGCTTTATGCGGCGCTCCATCTCGACCCTTCGATGAAAGTTACGGTTATAACGAAAGCGACGATAGAAAAATCGAATTCGTGGCTTGCGCAGGGCGGAATAGCTTCCGTCATAGCGCCCGATGATATTTATGAATCGCATATCGAGGATACTCTTGTGGCGGGCGCGGGACTTTGCGACGAAAAGGCTGTAAAACTCCTTGTTGAGGAAGGACCAAAGGACATACGCGAACTTTGCGAGCTCAGCGTTCCTTTTGATCACAATGCCGAGGGAGAGCTTATGATAACTCGCGAGGGCGGACACAGCCACAGAAGAATAGTTCATTGCGGCGGTGACGCAACGGGACGCGAAACGACAAGGCGCCTCGGAGAGATCGCACTTGAAAGAAAGAATATAACGATCCTTTTCAACACATATATGACGGATTTCCTCACGGATGAGGACGGTGTGTACGGTGCCGTTGTTTCCGACGGAGATGGCGAAGGAAAAATGAAGATCATACTTTCGTCGAATATCATCGTGGCGACTGGCGGCGCGGGATATCTTTATACCACTACGACAAATCCTGACGGAGCCGTCGGCGACGGTATTGCCGCGGCAAAGCGTGCGGGAGCGGATATATTCGGCATGGAGCTTGTACAGTTCCACCCGACGACGCTTGTTTCCGATAACTGGGTATCAAAGCGCGCGTTTCTTATTTCCGAAGCCGTAAGAGGAGAGGGCGGAATACTCCGAAACAGCCATGGTGAAGCGTTTATGCAGGGAAAACATCCGCGTGCCGACCTTGCGCCCAGAGATATAGTTACCCGCGAGATAATAAAAGAAATGGATCGCATAGGCGAGGACAGAGTGTTCCTTGACGTTTCGTCGATGAGCGAAGATTTCTTCTCAAAGCGATTCCCGACGATATACGAAGAGTGCAAAAAACGCGGCGTAGATGTTCCGAAAGCGTGGATTCCGGTTCGTCCGTCACAGCATTATCTTATGGGCGGAATAAAGACGGATCTTGATGCCATGAGCACCGTTAACGGACTTTATGCCTGCGGAGAGTGTTCTTCGACGGGAGTTCACGGCGCCAACAGACTTGCAAGCAATTCCATGCTCGAATGTCTTGTGTTCGGACGCCGTGCGGCAGAACATATAAAAGCAAACTTTAAACCGATAAGACGCCCCGAAAGATTTCCCGATAACAGCACCGCGAAGTGCGGTACGGAAATAAAGAATATCTCCGAAAAGATAAATGAACTCAGAAATATCGTTACAAAATACGCGGGACCTGTCCGCACTCCATCCGGTATGGCAAAAGGGCAGGAGACCGTAAATAAACTCATAGAAGAAGTTGCAAACTCCGATATATGCACGGAGCTTGGTTTTAAATATTACAATATGCTCTCATGCGCGAAAATGATATTCGACGGAGCCGTCGCGAGAAAAGAGAGCATAGGCGCTCACTACGTTGTGGAGGATTAAGCGAAGATGAACAATAAAGAATTTGATCTTTATATGCCTGAGGTAGATAAGATACTTACAGAGGCGCTTCATGAGGATGTCGGAAGCGGAGATATAACTACGCGCTCGACGGTTGCTCCCGAAAAATGCGCGCACGGCAGATATATAGCAAAAGAAAGCGGTGTTTTGTGCGGACTTTTTATATGCGAAAGAGTTTTCTCGCTTGTAGGCGGAGATGTGAAATTTACTCCTTTGTTCTCCGAAGGGGATTTTGTAAATAAGGGCGATGTTATCGCGACGGTAGAGGGGAATGCCAGAAATATACTCGTCGGAGAAAGAGTCGGACTTAATCTGCTTCAACATATGTCCGGCATCGCCACTATGACGAAAAAGACGGTTGACGCGGTAAAAGGTACGAAGGTGAAGATAGCCGACACAAGAAAAGCCACCCCCGGACTTCGCATTCTTGAAAAATACGCTGTCCGCGTCGGAGGCGGCACAAACCACAGATTCAATCTTTCCGACGGCGTTCTTATAAAAGACAATCACATAATCGCATCGGGCTCAATAAAAAATGCCGTTGCTTCGGCGAAAAAGAACGTGCCTCACACCGTGAAGATAGAGGTTGAAACGGAAAACTTCGATCAGATAAACGAAGCTCTCGAAGCGGGAGCGGATATAATAATGCTCGACAATATGTCGACGGATGACATGAAAAAAGCCGTCGAAATCATAGGCGGCAGAGCTCTTACAGAGGCATCGGGCAACATGGGAGACAAAAGCTCCGACGAGCTTCTTTCGGTTGCAAAAACAGGTGTTGACATTATAAGCGTGGGTGCTCTTACCCACAGCGTGCATGCGATGGACATAAGTTTAAAACTTTCGATAGATTGAATTTTTAAAGATTGTTTTTTACGGAGGAAGATATGAAAAGTTTTTCGGAAAACGAAATCGTTGAGAGTGGTGTTCGCAATCCGGATGATATAGTAAAATCAAATCTCGAATATGTTTCACGCGCACAGGCGTCTGCGTTGGAACGCAAATTCTCGCATATAAAGGACAGGGCGGGTATAATAGCATCCGAAATAAAAAAGTCATATGACGGCAGAGACATAATGTGCGCTGTATTCCGCTCCGAAAAATCTACGGAAATATACGAAAGCAAAAAAGGCAGAGAAGGACATTTTTATCAGTATTTCGACAAGGCGAACGCAAAAGAAGCGAAATTTTTCTGGGAAACATACAAGAAAACGGATTACTTGTATATGTGCAAATGTATTGCGCATTTTGACGGTAACACCCATACCGTAAGCGACATATTGAGGTGGCTCTCGTCCGATCCTTCGGGTAATATGTTCCTGAATAAGAGGGAAAAGAAGATATCTTTTGTAAGAGGCAATCAGCTCAATCGCGCGTTTGAATGTTTTGCAAGGTTTGTTCCCGGAGTCATGGCGGAGTATGAGGAAAATTTTGACAGCGCGTGTGCCGCCGTTGCGGATTCGGAAACGGATTATGCGATACTGCCTGTCGAAAACTCCGTAGACGGAAGACTTAACGGGTTTTACAGGCTTATAGAAAAATACGGTCTTTCCATAGTGCTTTCCGCCAATATCGTTTCCGACGACGGAGAAAATACTACGAAATTTGCGCTTCTTTATAAAGATTTTGAGATAATAGACGCGCCGGGAGAACTTTTATTCGAATGCAGAATGAGCTTTGACAATCAGGCGCAGATCGGAGATATAACGAGCGCCGCGGATTATTTCGGTGCAGAGATAAAAAAGGTATATTCGCTGCCGTCGTCCGCCGTCGGAATGGACAATCTTTTCGACATGATATTCAGAATCGACAAAGCCGATTTTGCGGGATTTTTCTGCTATCTTATGCTGGAATATCCGCGTTTTACGACGGTCGGCGTCTATATTATGACCGAAGGAGAAAAAGAGTGAGGATACTCGGAATAGACCCCGGAATAGCTATTGTCGGTTACGGCGTTATAGATTCGGAGCGGGAGAAAATGCGTCTTATCGCCATGGGGGCTTCGCGCACTCCCACGGGAATTCCAGTGGAAAAGCGCGTGGAAATGGTATATGACGATATCTGCGAGATAATAGATACATACAAGCCCGACTGCATGGCTGTCGAAGAACTTTTCTTCAACACAAACCAAAAAACGGCGATAGCCGTGGCGCAGGCAAGGGGAGTCATTCTTCTTTCCGCGATGAAGAAAAATGTGGACTTTTTCGAATATACGCCTTTGCAGGTAAAGCAATCCGTAGTCGGCTACGGAAGAGCGGAAAAAGCGCAGGTGATGGAGATGGTGAAGATAATGCTCTCTCTCGAAAAAGTGCCGAAACTCGACGATACGGCAGACGCGCTTGCGCTTGCAATATGCCATGCGCACGCTTCTCAATCGAAAATAAAGGATTTTTACAATCTTACAAAGAAAAAGCTTTTGTGATTTTTATCGCAACAAGACTTCCGCAAAAATCGCTGTCTGCGCTTTTTGCGTTACGGTCAAACTCTTTTGAAAAAAGGGGAAAGCAATTCCGCATTTGATTTACAACGGAAAAGCTTCTTGCTTAAAGCATAAGAAAGGATTTTTCAAATGTTCTACTACATTCGCGGCGAACTTGTTTTTACTGAGCACGGAATCGCGGTCATAGACTGCGGGGGCGTCGGTTACAAACTTATTGTAAGCGACAACACCATGGCGTATCTTTCATCTGCGGAAAAGAGCAATGTTCTTCTCTATACTTATATGTACATCAGAGAAGACGCTGTTGACCTTATCGGATTTGCCACAAAAGAGGAACTTTCCGCTTTTAAAATGCTTATAAGCGTTTCGGGCGTGGGACCGAAAGCCGCCATGTCGATACTCTCTCTTTTGACTGTCGAAAAATTTTCCGTTGCCGTTATATCAAAAGATTCAAAAACGATATCCAAAGCGTCGGGCGTGGGACCGAAGACCGCCGCGAGAATAGTTCTCGAATTAAAAGATAAAGTGGAAAAGGAATTTTCGGGTATAACTTCCTCTGCCGATGATGGCGAAGAAAATATTTCGATCGAAGAGAATGTCGGAAAGCTCTCCGAGGCGGAGAACGCTCTGATGGTCCTCGGGTATACGAAATCGGAAGCACAGACAGCTCTTAAAGGCGTTTCGCCGGACGCTTCTCTTGAAGAAATGGTATCGGCGGCACTCAGAAAAATGTCACTTCGTTTTTAATGTAGGAGCTTTAAATGATAGATAAATTTGATACGTCGGCGGCAGGTTCCGCCGAAACGGATGAAAGAATACTTGCCGCGTCTTTGAGAGAAGAGGACTCTGAAATAGATACGGGGCTTCGTCCCAAAACACTCGACGAATATGTCGGTCAGGAAAAGGCGAAAGAAAATTTAAAGATATATATAGAAGCGGCAAAAAGACGTTCGGATTCGCTCGACCATGTGCTTTTGTACGGTCCTCCCGGACTAGGTAAGACGACGCTTTCCGCTATAATCGCAAACGAACTCGGCGTAAATATAAGGATCACATCGGGACCCGCGATAGAAAAGCAGGGGGATCTTGCGGCGATACTCACGAATCTTTCCGAAAACGATGTTTTGTTTATAGACGAAATACACCGCCTTTCGCGCAATGTAGAAGAGATACTTTATCCCGCAATGGAGGACTTTGTTCTCGATATTATAATAGGAAAAGGACCTGCGGCGCGAAGCCTCAGACTTCCTTTGCCGAAGTTCACGCTTATAGGCGCCACTACGCGTGCAGGACAGCTTTCAACACCTCTTCGCGACAGATTCGGCGTTATGCTGCGCCTTGAACTTTATACGCCCGAGGAACTTTCTTCCATAATCAAGAGAAGCGCGGGAATACTTGGTATAGAAATAGAAGACGACGGCGCTATGGAGATAGCAAAGCGTTCGCGCGGCACACCGCGAATCGCCAACAGGCTTTTGAAGCGCGTCCGCGATTTTGCGCAGGTGCGTGGAAACGGAACCATAACGCGCGAAATTGCCGATAAATCGCTTACAATGCTTGAAATAGACGAGTTGGGGCTTGACAATATCGACAGGCTCATGCTTCGCACGATAATAAAGTTTTACGACGGAGGTCCTGTCGGTCTTGAAACGCTCGCCGCAACGATAGGCGAAGAATCCGTTACCCTCGAAGACGTATACGAGCCGTATCTTATGCAGATAGGATACCTCAGCCGCACACCGAGAGGAAGATGCGTGACTCATCTTGCGTACGAGCATCTCGGTATACCGTTTAAAGCGGGAAAGAATGCTTCTGTGCCTTTGTCGCAGACAAAAATGAATTTGGACGGAGATAATATATAATATGTGGATAGCAGACGGTTGGAAGGACTACGAACTTCTCGATACTTCCGACGGGCAAAGACTTGAAAAATGGAAAAAGTATACGCTTGTGCGTCCCGACCCGCAGGTGATATGGAGCGGAGAAAAGCGTCATCCTCTTTGGAAAAAGGCGGACGGCATTTATTCGCGAGAGGGCGGCGGCGGGAAATGGGTAAAGCTCGATGTGCCTGAAAGCTGGAATATTTCTTACAAAGAACTCACTTTCAAAATAAAACCGATGGGATTCAAGCACACGGGTCTTTTTCCGGAGCAAGCCGTAAACTGGGATTGGTTTTCCTCTCTTATAAAGAACGCCGGAAGACCGATAAAGGTCCTCAATCTGTTTGCGTACACGGGAGGAGCTACCGTTGCGGCGGCAAAGGCGGGCGCATCTGTCTGCCATGTGGACGCTTCGCGCGGTATGGTACAGACCGCGAAAGAAAATGCGGCTCTTTCGGGGCTTTCGGAAGCTCCGATACGGTATATAGTCGACGATTGCGCAAAATTTGTAGAGCGCGAGGCACGACGCGGAAACAAGTATGACGGCATAATAATGGATCCGCCCTCATACGGCAGAGGTCCTTCGGGAGAGGTATGGAAGCTTGAAGACAATATAGGAAAATTTGTTTCTTCTGCCGCGGCACTTCTTTCCGACGATCCGCTGTTTTTCCTTGTCAACTCCTATACAACGGGGCTTTCTGCTTCTACCATGGGATATATATTAGGTCTTGAAATAGCGGCAAAACGCGGCGGCAAGGTCGTTTCGGATGAAATAGGTCTTCCTGTTACAAGGACGGGAATCGCGCTTCCGTGCGGGGCATCTTCCCGTTGGACAAAATAAAATTTTAAGGAATATACAATGGCTGAAATCGTTATAAAAACGGAAAATCTTTCCTTTACTTACGATGATAACGAGGACGCGGAAAAGATTCCCGTCCTTGAAAATTTCGATATAGAGATAGAAAAAGGTACTTTTGTTGCGCTTCTCGGACATAACGGAAGCGGGAAGAGCACTCTTGCAAAACTTTTCAATTTGGTGCTTACGCCGACGTCGGGCAATCTTTATCTTTTCGGAAAAAAGATAGACGAAAACGAGATAACCGACGACGAGCTATATGAGATTCGCCGCAGAGTCGGCATGGTTTTTCAAAATCCCGACAATCAGCTTGTGGCTACGATAGTGGAAGAGGATGTCGCCTTCGGTCCCGAAAATCTCGGTGTTCCTCCCGCTGAAATAAGAGAAAGAGTTGATAAAGCCCTCTCCCTTGTCGGAATGAAAAAATACGCGCGCCACAGCCCGCACCAGCTTTCCGGCGGACAAAAGCAAAGGGTGGCGATAGCGGGAATAATCGCCTGCAATCCGGATATTATCATTTTTGACGAATCCACCGCAATGCTCGACCCGGTGGGGCGCTTAGAAGTAATGGATACAATAGAAAAACTCAATCGCGAATACGGCACAACGGTTATACTTATAACTCATTATATGGAAGAAGCCGCGCGAGCCGACAGAGTGGTCGTTATAAACGACGGCAAAAAACTTCTTGACGGCACGCCGCGCGAAGTTTTTACAAAAACAGATATACTCCGCGGAGCGGGGCTTTCCGTGCCGCAAACGACAATGCTCATGGAAGAGCTTATAAAATGCGGGTATGCTCTGCCGAATGATGCGCTCACTCCCGAAGAGGGCGCATCTGCGATAGCGTCGATTTTAGCTGAAAAGGAAAAGGTAAAATGAAGGCAGCGGAACTTGAAAATGTCTCATATATATACAGCAAAGATACGCCGTTTATGAAAGTGGCTGTGGACAATATAAATATATCTTTCGATGAAAACATGATGACAGGGCTTATAGGTCATACGGGCAGCGGAAAATCCACCGTGGCGCAGATGCTTAACGGACTTCTTCGCCCGTCTTCCGGAGACATAAAGATTTACGGACGTAAAATGTGGGAAGATCCCAAGAAAATAAAAGAATTCAGATATATTACGGGACTTGTTTTTCAGTATCCCGAATATCAGCTTTTTGAGGAAACGGTATATAAGGATATCGCTTTCGGACCGAAAAATATGGGACTTTCGGAAGAAGAGATAGATAAAAGGGTGAGGGAATCCATAAAATTCGTCGGTCTTGACGAGGATATCCTCGAAAAATCTCCTTTCGATATTTCCGGTGGACAGAAGCGCCGTGTTGCCATTGCCGGCGTTATGGCGATGAATCCGAAAAATCTTGTTCTTGACGAGCCTGCCGCGGGACTTGACCCGAGGGGGCGCGATGAGATTTTGGGTAAAATAAAGGAATATCAGAAAGCGACTGGCTCCTCTGTCATAATGATAAGTCACAGCATGGAGGACATGGCGATATATTGCGACAGACTTGTCGTTATGAACGATTCGAAACCCATAATGGCGGGAACATGCGGCGAGGTTTTCTCGCACGCCGATGAACTCTCTTCTGCGGGACTTTCCGTGCCGCAGATAACAAAACTGCTTATAGCTCTTTCAAAAAAAGGATATAATGTAAATACCTCTCTTTATACGGTGGAAGACGCTAAAAATGAGGTTCTTCGTTTGCTGAGAGGTGAAATATCATGCTGAAAGACATAACTCTCGGACAGTTTTTCCCGGGAAATTCTGTGATCCACAAACTCGATCCCAGAATGAAGATAATCCTTTGCATAGTTTATATAGTAGCTATATTTCTTTGCAAATCGCTTGCTTCGTATATTTTTCTTATAGTTGCGACTGTACTTCTTGTTGTTGTTTCGCGTCTTCCCGTGAAGACTATATTGAAAGGGCTCAAACCGATTGTATTTATACTTATATTTACGACGGTATTGAACGTTTTCTGGCACGGCGGAGAGCATGTGCTTTTCAGCTTCTGGAAGATCACCGTTTATCTTGAAGGCGTAACTTCCGCGGCGTTTATGATCGTCCGTATAATATCGCTTGTCATCGGTACCAGCGTCATACTGACATATACCACGTCGCCCATCGCTCTTACGGACGCGATAGAGAGGCTTCTTTCGCCTCTTCGCTATATAAAAGTTCCGGTCCACGAATTTGCCATGATGATGACGATAGCGCTTCGCTTTATTCCGACGCTTATAGAGGAGACGGATAAAATAATGAACGCGCAAAAGGCAAGAGGTTCCGACTTTACGACAGGTAAGCTCACAGAGCGCGCAAAAGCGCTTGTGCCTATACTTGTACCTCTCTTTATATCCGCATTCAGACGCGCAGACGAGCTTGCCATTGCCATGGAATGCCGTTGCTACCGCGGAGGCAAGGGAAGAACGAGAATGACTAAATTGAAGCTCGCATTCCGCGATATTGTTTCGCTTTTTGTCGTGGCGCTTTTTGTGGCGGCTATCGTTCTTTTGAATATATATTTTCCTATATACGCGATATAAAAATATCGATAATCGATCTTGTATTCCGGGCAATATCCGGAATACGAAAAATTGTTTTAGAGAAAAATTTTATCTTACGGGAAACAGAATGAAATATCTTTTGAAAATAAGATACTGCGGCTCTTCATATTCGGGCTTTCAGGTGCAGAAAAACGCAAAAACCATTCAGTCCGCTCTTATGTGCGCCGCAGAGAAAATATTTACAAGACCATGCACCGTGACGGGGTGCAGCCGTACAGACAGCGGTGTTCATGCGCTTGAATATTATGTCACAGTGGCGACTTTCGATGGCGCGTCGAATATTTCTGCCGAAAAATTACCGCGTGCGATGATGGCAAATCTTCCGGAAGATATCGCGGTCATTTCCGCAATGAATGTTGCGGACGATTTCTCCGTAAGGCGCGCTGTCAGCGGAAAAAGATATATGTATCTTTTGTATACAAACTGCTGTCATGATCCTTTTCTTATCGGCAGAGTATGGCATTACAGAAAAAGAATAGATATACAAAAGGTCAACTCTGCGGCGGAAAAATTTCTGGGACGGCATGATTTCACTTCTTTTATGGCAAGCGGAAGCGAAATAACCGATGCCGTGAGGTGCATTACGGAATGCCGTGCCGTGGAATGCGAAAACGGGATAGTTAAAATATTCGTTGCCGCCGATGGATTTCTATACAATATGGTCAGAATAATCGTCGGCACTTTGATGTATGTGAACGAAGGAAAGTTATCTGTCGACGATATAGATAGGATAATAAATGCCAAAGACAGAACTCTTGCGGGAAAAACCGCACCTTCCGACGGTCTTTATCTTGAAAAAGTTTTTATAGATATCTGACTTTCGGCAAATAAATACTGATAATAATTTTATTATAAGGAGGAGAACGTGGCGCATAGATTTTTAAATCGTTTAAAAGACATAAAAGAAAAGACCGATACTATGGCTGCATATCTTCCTTATGAAACGGTGTATTACGAAAAAACAGCCGATTTTTATCATATAGCGAAATATGCCGTTCTTATTTTTCTTCTTGTCTTTGTACTTATATCGGGACTTTTTTTTCATAAAGAGCTGAGAGCGGAAAATTTCAGGTATCTTTTTAAATATGTATACGTCGATCCTGTCTCCACTTCCGCAAATTATAAAGACATATACTACAATTCCGATGAAAACACGGCTTTTTTGCTTTACAAGGGCGATCTTGCCGTTATGGGAGACGGATATATAAAGCTATATAATATCGCGGGACGCAATATAATGACCTCCAAAATAAACGGGGAAAAAAATCTCTGCGATAACAACGGGAAATATCTTATCACATATTATCCCGGAACGAACAAAATATCGATATTCAATTCTTTTTCGAAGCTTTACGAGATAGATTTCGAGTATCCGATAATGTCTGTTTCTTCCGGGAAAGACGGCAGTTTCACCGTTATAACAAAAGACGCCGATTACTCTTGTGCCGTATATGTTTACAATGATGCGTTCAAATCGGTCTACTCATGGAAGAGCAACGAAAAATATGCTTTTTCTTCCGCTGTATCGCCGAACGGAAAAAATGCGGCAATACTGTCGTATGCCGCGAACGGCGGAGATTTTTCCCGCGAGCTTTCCGTTCGAAATATCTACAAAGACAGGG
>ULQL01082038.1_pt1 | contig 14660 bp, 13 predicted proteins | sample 1954411 | NCBI WGS metagenome assembly ULQL01 (sample SAMEA4835654, study PRJEB28245) | human gut metagenome | biome: gut microbiome; material: fecal sample | place: Denmark | collected 2008 | reverse complement strand
GCCGTATTATATATGTGTGGTGAAGCCGCCACCACAACCTTGAACTCTGAACCTTGAACCCGAATCCCATTCCTAATTTCCCACTCCTATGCTACAATATAAAGATACATTCACCCATCCAAGGAGGTCTATCATGTTACAACAGGTATCCATCTTCACGGCGAACCGTCAGGGCGCCCTCTCCCGCATGACATCCATTCTTGCGAAGGAGAACATCAATATTTACACCATGCTCGCCAACGACAGCGCGGAATTCGGCATCGTCCGCCTCATCGTAGATAAACCGGAAGAAGCCGTCTTGACCCTGGAAAAGGAAGGCTACCAGTGCCGCGTCGACCTCGTCATCGCCGTCGATATGGGCTCGGACAAGCCGGGCGCCCTCGACCGCATCTTAGGCGACCTTCAGGCAGCCAATGTCATGATCCGCTACCTCTACATTTCCTTCGACCGTGCGACCAGCTCCCCGATCGCCGTCTTCAGCACCACCGAGTCCGAGACCGAAGCCTTTCTCAAAGGAAAAGGATACAAGCTGGTGGAAGAATTCTGATTGACCGGGGATTAGACGTCAGACATTAGATGTCAGACGTCAGGCTTCAGACTTTAGACTTCAAGCACAAAAAGACCCGTGATTCCCACGTTTGAGAATCACGGGTCTTTTTATGCTCCTTGTCTGATATCTGATTTCTGACGACCAGTCACCAGTCACTAGTCACTAGTCACTAACCACCAGTCTCTACTTCCCCAGCACGGCTTCGACCGCTTCCTTGCAGAGGGAGACACCCCGATCCAGATCCTCTCTTGTGATATTGAGCGGCGGATTGAAATAAATGATATCCCCCATCGGGCGAAGCACAAGCCCCAGATCCATGGCCTTTCTGAAAATATGCCAGCCGATACGGCGCGAAGGATCGAAAGCCTTCTTCGTCTTCGGATCCTCGACCAGCTCGATCGCATGGATGAGCCCGATATGGCGGATCTCTCCGACATTCTTGTGACTGCCGAGAGCCTGCATCAGCTGCTCATGCAGGTACTTCCCATTCTCATTCACCTTCGTGAGGATATGGTCACGCTTCATGATCTTGAGGACAGTGAGCGCGATGGCGCAGCCCATCGGATTTCCTGCATAGGTATGGCTGTGGACAAAGGCCTTGTGCGTGCCAAAATCATCATAGAACGCATCGTACACCTCATCTGTCGTGATGGTAAGAGACATCGGCATATAGCCTGCTGTCAGTCCCTTCGACGTGCAGAGGATATCCGGGGACACGCCCGCATGCTCGATCGCAAAGAGCTTGCCCGTGCGGCCAAAGCCCGCTGCGATCTCATCATCGATCAGGAGCACGCCGTACTCATCGCAGAGCTTTCGAAGCTTTCGGAGATACTCCGCCGGATAGATACGCATGCCGGCCGCGCCCTGCAGGATCGGCTCCACGATGCACGCCACGGTTTCCTTTCCATATTTCTTAAAGGCCGCCTCTGCGTCCTCGAAGCACTCCACGCCGCACGTCTCTCTCGTCTTGCCGTATGGACAACGGTAACAGTCCAGCCCTTTGAAATGAATATTATTCATCAGCATCGGGTGGAAGATCTTCGCATACAGATCCATCGAGCCGACCGAGAGCGCCCCGATCGTCTCCCCGTGATACGACTCCGGCAGGCACATGAAGCGCGTCCTCTCCGGATGTCCCGTCTGATACTGATACTGGAATGCCATCTTCAGCGCCGCCTCGACCGCAGACGACCCATTATCATGGAAAGTGAACTTCGTGAGGCCTGCCGGTAAAAGCTCCGACAGCTCACGAGCCAGCTCGATCGCCGGCTTGTGCGTGAAATTTGTGAAAATGACATGCTCCAGTTCATCCACCTGCTGCTTCAGCGCCGCATTGATCTCCGGATTCGCATGCCCCAGAAGATTGCACCACCATGAAGAAATGATATCCAGGTACGCCTTGCCATGCGTGTCATACAGATAGCACCCCTTCGCATGGTCGATCACCACCGGCGGAAATACCTCATTATCCTTCATCTGCATGGCCGGATGCCAGATATACTTCGCATCCTCCGCTTCCCAGTTGATTCCACTCATCAGACTTCGCTCCTTTTACTTTGTTGTTGGTTGTTTGGAAATCGTGTGTACGGTTTATGGTTTATGGTTTATGGTTTATGGGTTATGGGTTTTGGGTTTTGGGTTTTCCTCCATCTGAGCAGGCCCTTAGAGAAGGGCCGCGCCAAAGGCGCAGGATGGATCCCACAAGCGGTATAAAACCCATGTTGGACAATGCCACCTTTGCCACTGTCTGCCGCAAACTATCCATCACACCTCTTGATACAATCCTTCCAGTACCTTTGGATCGCAATGAAGGATCTCGTCCCCCTTCGCCACCTTCGCGATGACAGAGACCCCCGTGATCTCCTCGATCATCTTCACATTATCCTCTTCCATCACGCCGCCCTTCCAGTTGTTCAGGATGATGCCCCGGATCGGAATATTTCTATGGGTGATATATTCGCACGTCGTTACCACATGATTGATCGTCCCCAGCCCCGCATCCGCGATGACAAGCACCGGCAAATGCAGCCAGGAAATGATATCCTCCAGATAGTACACCGCCTTCTCATCGTGGCGGATCGGGCACACGATGCCGCCGGACCCTTCCATCGTCACATACGGATACGCCTCCGTCACCCGCTTCCACGCCGCAAGGATCACATCCTCCTCCAGCGGATGCCCCTCCAGGCGCGCCGCCAGATGGGGAGACACCGCATGCTGATAGAGATACGACAAAAGCATATCCTCCGGCTCATGGATCCCAGCGAACTCATTCACAAAGCCCGCATCCGATGCAGCAACCGCCCTCGCCCCGCTGATCGCCGCCTTGTAGTAGCCCGTATCATACCCATTCTGACGCATCGTCTTTACCAGAAGCGCCGTCACATAGGTCTTCCCGATATCCGTATCCGTCCCCGTGATAAAAAGTCCCTTGCTCATTGCTATGCCTTCCTTCGTATAAAACGTGACGGGTTTATCCCTTCACCATTGACCATGTACCCAAACGCCATTCATCATCCTGCGCGAAAGAAAATATCATGTGCGGCATTGGACGAGAGCCATGCAGCCTGCACCGAGCCCTTTCCATGCGCCTCACCTTCACACGGCGTCTGAAAATGCAGAAGGGATCCCTCCGCTATTTTCCGATCGCCCTCTTCAGCCGCGATGCCAGCATCGCAGCCAGGATGCACAGACAGATATCCCCCGGCACCGCCAGCACGAAGCAGTACAGCACCACCGGCCAGATGCCGATCGGCGTCCCCATGTAGAAATTATTGATGATGTACACATACACCATCCCGAAAAGATACACCACCAGGAGCCCCGCCAGATTCGCAAAAAGAGTCTTACCGAAAGAGAAGTCCCCGCTCCTCTCTGAGATCCAACCCGACAGCCATGCACCCGCGATGAACCCGATGAGGTATCCAAACGTCGGCTGGAAAATATACGAAGGCCCGCCGCCCTCCGTAAAGACCGGCACCCCAGCGAGCCCCAGAAGCACATATAGCCCCACCGAGCAAGCCCCGTTCCGGCTCCCTAGGATAAGCCCCGCCAGCGTCGTAAACAAAAGCTGCAGCGTAAACGGACACACCGGCACCGGGATCTTGATAAACGCCCCGATCGCGATCAGTGCTGTAAACAAACCAAAGAGCACCATCTCCTTCGTCCGGCTTCCGCCGGCCAGCGCTGCTTCTCCTCTGATCATCTTCATCGCCTCGATTGTTATACCAATGAACCTATAAAGTTAACATACATATCATATAACAACTCTCAACTTTATTCAACGTTGACAATGCCCCATTTTCATTCCCACTCTCATAAAACCGGCTTCCTGCTTCTTGCCTGCACGCAAAAAGAACGCATCATCCATATGTGTGATGCGTTCTTTCTTATCTGCCCAAAAGGGGAAGCCCTTATCCTGCGCCGGCTCTAGGGGACTGGTTCATTGAGACTGGCTCGCTTGTCACGTCTTACGGTTTATGGCTCGGATTCTGTTTCCAGCGATTGCAGGCGTTCCCGAATGATATTTTCTATGTACTGCCCCACGTTTTTGAGGTTGTGCTCGATGTCAAGGTTTGAGAAGCGGATGACGAGAATGTCGTATTTCTCTATGCGGCTGCTGCGCTTTTCGTCGTATTTCATGCCTTCCAAAGAGCGATGCTGCGCACCGTCGACTTCGATGACAAGCCGTGCTTTCCTGCAGAAGAAATCGACGATATAGCTTTCTATGACGTATTGGCGGTAGATCTGCACAGGAAGGCGCTTCAGACAATAATTCCAGAGGAGCGTCTCCTGCGGCGTCATGTGGCCACGCATCTCACTCGCACGGTTTTTCAGGAGGGGATTTTGACGAATGAACATAACTGATATCCTCATTTTGTAAAATATTTGACAATTCTCAAATGCGACCACCCTTGGAAAAGGGCCTACTCGCTGGGGATTATCGCATATGGGCTTTCATACCGCCTATAGGATCGTATCCTACTCTGTTGTCATGCTCACCCGTTTCCCGACGATATGCGACTATCGTCAGACGCGTTCGCCCTTGGAGAAGGGCGCGGCCAAAGGCCGGGATAGACGAAAGCGTCAGCTTTCGAATTTCTGCGTGGCGGGAAAATGGAATTGTTGGAAAATCGGTATTCTGCAAATGGCGGTGATGTGAGATGACGATTATCTCACATGGGCTTTCATACCGCCTGTAGGATCGTATCCTGCTCTGTTGTCATGCTAACCCGTTCCCGACGATATGCAACTATCGTCAGACGCGTTCGCCCTTGGAGAAGGGCCTAGTCGCTAGGGACTATCTGACATTTGCCTTCCTGCCTCCGGTAGGATCGTATCTTGCTCTGTTGTCATGCTAACCCGTTCCCGACGATATGCAACTATCGTCAGACGCGTTCGCCCTTGGAGAAGGGCCTAGTCGCTAGGGACTATCTGACATTTGCCTTCCTGCCTCCGGTAGGATCGTATCTTGCTCTGTTGTCATGCTAACCCGTTCCCGACGATATGCAACTATCGTCAGACGCGTTCGCCCTTGGAGAAGGGCGCGGCCAAAGGCCGGGATAGACGAAAGCGTCAGCTTTCGAATTTCTGCGTGGCAGGAGAAGGAAATTGTTGGAAATCGGTATTCTGCAAATAGCGGTGATGTGAGATGACGATGATCTCACATGAGCTTTTATGCCGCTACAGCGAATTGTGCCTCTTTGTGGCACTCTATCCTGCGCCTTTGGCGCGGTCCTTCTCCAAGGGCCTACTTGCAGGGGACTGTCTCACATGGACTTTCATGCCGCTACGACGAATTGTGCCTCTTCGAGGCACTCTATCCTGCGCCTTTGGCGCGGCCCTTCTCCAAGGGCCTACTTGCTGGGACTATCCGGCATTGGCTTTCATACCACCGACGGCTTACTATTTGCCTTCTCTTTTCGCAAAATCTTCGTAGGTGCGCCGGAGGCCTTCCTCAAGGGAGGTCTTAGGCTCCCAGTGAAGATTGCATTTGGCTTTGGCGTTGTTCAGGGAGGAGCGGTAGATGTCGCCCTCTCTGGGTTTATCGTAGGCGGGAGCAATCTCTTTGCCGGAGACTTTAGAGAGGATGGCTACCAGTTCTTTCAGGCTGGTCTCCCCGGAAGTACTGAGGTTGTAGGCGGTATTGGCCGCTTCGGTCGTGAGCGCGTCAAGGATGCCGTCTGCGATATCACCGGCGTAAACGAAGTCGCGGGTCTGCTCTCCATCACCGAAAATGGTGATGCCCTTCCCTTCAGCCATGCGTTTCGCAAAGATGCTGATGACGCCGCCTTCCCCGCCGTCGCCTTGGCGTTCACCGTAGACATTGGCAAAGCGGAGAATGACATAGTCTATGCCATAGGCGAGGCGGTAGAGCTCGAGATAATTCTCGGCTGTCTTTTTGGTGAGGCCGTAAAAGGAAAGCGGCTGCTGCGGCAGGGTCTCGGAAATCGGGAGCGCGCTATCGGCCACATCCCCATAGGTCGCTGCGGAGGAGGAGAAGACAATGCGCTTGACGCCGTATTTGCGGCAGCACTCGAGAATACGGACCGTGCCGGCGATGTTCTCATGCATGTCGCGCTCGGGATCGACCATGGAGTCAGAGACCAGTGTCTGCGCCGCGAGATGCACGACGGCATCGAAGTGTTCCTTTTTGAAAACGTCTTCGACCGCCTTGTCATGGGTGTCCATGACGATGAGCTTCATATGCGGGAGCAGGTTCTCGCGAAGGCCGGTGGAGAGATTGTCCAGCGCGATGGCTTCGTGGCCTGCTGCTTCGAGTGTCCGCATCAAGTGGGAACCGATGAATCCGGCTCCGCCGGTAACAAGTATTTTCATGTATGATTTGCTCCTTTGGTATTTGAGATGTTAGACGTCAGATGTCAGACTGAGAGACTAAATGGCACTAGACGGGGAAGCTTCAGATGCCTCATGTCTCCTGCTCTCTCAGTCTCCGCCATTTAGATCGCTTTTTACTGATACTTACTACTATTATAACACTCCACCCCCCTTGTCTGCCATTTACAAGAACTCATTCTGTTACACGCAGTATAAACATTTGATGCTCAGTAAGACTTGAAGACTTTAGACTTCAGATTTCACACCAACGTGTCCTCTCTCAGCCTGATCTCTGATTTCTCTATACAAAAAGCCTACTGAAGAAAACATCCTCAGTAGGCTCTTTTTTGCTATTCAATAATTGCCGGCGCATCCGCTCTTTCTTTAGAAGGAGTAGCGAACGCCTGCATTCCACTGCCACGGCGTATCGACATCGCCGCCTGCGGTGGTTTCTACATCCAGATAGAAATGGGTATCATGACCGAGGTCAAGGTTCGTGCCGACACCGAATTCCCACCAGCCGCCGCCGAGGTCGGTCTTGTAAACTGGTGCGCGATCACTACCAACTACCCCACTGGTCATTTGCACCCAAGTTTCGCCCTTGAAGTCATAGAGGTAGGACGCGCGAACGTATACATTGCCCTGCTTGATATCCTTGCCAAGCGAGAAGCCGAGACGGCCTACGAGGCTGTCCATGCTGTCCTGATGGACCTTCGCTCCTCTCTTCGTCGTGAAGTCTGCCGAGGAGACTCTGCCGTAGGTCAGTTCCGCCTGCGGTTCGATCCAGTAGCTTTCCTGATGGAAACGCTTGCCGTATTCCGCGGAGAAGGAGAGGCCATTCGTGCTGTAGTCGCCGCTGCCTACACCGCCATTCACATCGAAGTCATTCTTCATGTGTGCATACTTCGCAATGAGGTCGATGAAGCTGCCGTCATCTCGAAGGTTGCTGCCGTATACGGCAAAGCCGGTGTGCTTATTCGTGCCGCTGCCATTGATATAGCTGCTGTCCCCATCGGTATAGGTGAAGGCACCGCCCAGGATCCAGTCATCGGAAATCTTGCTGTCGTAACCGAGCTGGTAGTAGTTGTACTGGTTCTTGATGCCCTGCGGTCCATACTTAGACTGACCGCGCGCCATACGAGCCCAGATGCCCTGGCTGCCTTCGCTCGCGCGTACTTCACCGAGACGTTTATTCATGTCATTGTTTTCCTGACGCCATGTCATGAGGGAAAGGTTCGCCATGCTGCTGACCGCCTGGTTATGCTGCTGAACGGCTGTCTTGATCGTCGAGGCATCAATCTCACCATTAGCACCCACCTTGGCAAACATTCTGCCGGCGATGATACCATCCTGTGTCTCCACCACATCGGAAGCTGTTTTACCATCCACTTTTTTAGCCGTGCCAGCGAGGTCTTCCAGTGTGGCTTTGCCCGCTAGGATCTGGTCTCCGATCTCGCCCGAGCCTTCGACTTTGAGCGTAGCATCTGCTACTTTCTCACCGATCGTCAGCTTATTCTGTAACGATGATGTTGTTACTGTACCATTGCCATCGTATTTATTGACCTTTACGTTTTGATTGCTGCCCTGCAGGTTAACTGTACTATCTGTCAATTTAATGGTGTCAATATTGACTTTATTGACACCTTCGGTCACATTGACCGCAGCGCCATTTTCTGCACTGACATGATTGGCAAAGCTATCTCCCGTCACATTCCACTGCGCCCCATCAGAGAAGTTCAAAGTCAGACCTGTAGCATTACCATAATACGTTGGTGCATTAGACAATTCTACCGATGTAGTTTTCCCAAACTCCTGATACGCTCTCCCTGTCCACTGAGAACCTTCGCCAGCGAACTTGATATTCACTGTAGCATCGATTTTATTGCCGCTGTTATAACCATTTCCTCCCTCTTCATTGGGTGTACCGAAATCAATGTCCCCCTTGATGACCGTTTTATGCGTACCATCCGCATTGATATTTGTTGTTGAAAAGCCACGAGCTTCGATAGCATTTCCAGCTGCATTAAGATTTAAATCCCCTTTGACAGTTAACTGCCCATTCGAAAATACCAGAAATCCACCCTTATTACTATTAATATTTATCTTATCAGCAATAACATTCACTTTTGCCGTATGTTCAGGAAGCGGTTCCTCGGTACTCCCGCTTTTTTGTGTATTGTTCTGAATGTGAATTGCACTACCATAAGCTCCATCAGATGAGACATCGATAGTCAAGGATTTAGCAGTTACATCTACTTCGCTTCCAAGCGCATTCTGATCCCCTCGATTCAAGCAAAGGATACCTATGGGCCAATCAGAACCTCTTAAATTAATATTAATTTCCTCTGTTTTTTCATTTCCAAGAAGTAACTTTGCGCTTTTATTTGCCGTAGCAACTGCAGATATACCACGAATAGATTCCCCTTCCCCAGTCGAATCAATATGGATTTTTTGGGAAGTAATAGAGACCGTCTTATCGCTTACCTTAATAGAAGCAAGTTTATTAACATTTACAATATTTAATACACTATCATTTTTATCCGAATCAATAACAACATTCTCATAATCTGTTGCTTGTACACTTCCCCACGCGCCGCAGCTGAGCGCCATCACGATACCAGCGGCAATGAGTTTCTTTGTTTCTTTCTTCATACCTATCCCTCCCGGATATTACCATGATAAAAGTAAAAATAAACTCCTTTTTATGTCATTAGGATAGCATTACCCCCCCCGTTAGTAAAGTGTTAAAGCGTATTTTTACAAATTTCTATAGAAATACATGCATCCATGACAATAACGCATGCTTGAGAGTATGGAGACCGTAAGACAAAGAGACATGAGACTTAAAGACATCAGACGTCTGATGTCTCTCATCCGCCCCCGCAGTCTCCAAGTCTATCGTCTTCCAGTCTCTCAGTCTCTTAGTCTGCCACAACAAAAAAGAGCCGCCCGCAAGGGGCTGCTCTTACTGATTCTGATTCAATTGATCCAGCGTCTTCTCGAAGCTCTTGGCGAAACGAGCGAGAAACCAGTCGACTTCTTTCATATGAAGGTCTTCGAGTTTTTTTCGTGTCGTGCGATAGGCTTCTTGAAATTCCGGATTTCCATCGCGGACTTCTTCGGCGCATTTGAGGAAGGCTGAGAGGGTATCGGCGGCTTTGGCAAGGGGCCAGAGGGGATCCTGCTCAAGGGTGACGAGATAGGATGCGTAGCTTTCCTGCAGTTCTTCGGGGAGGGTCGCGAGGAGTTTCTTCCGGGCTTCTGTCTCAATCTCCTCATACTTTTCGTGGAGGCCGGGGGTGAAATATTTCACAGGTGTCGGAAGGTCGCCGGTGAAGACTTCGCTGGCATCGTGGTAGAGGGCGAGCATGGCGCAGTGCTCGGGATCTGCCCACTCATGGAAGATGTCTTGCCGGATGAGGGCGAGGGCGTGGGCGATCATGGCGGTCTGGAGAGTGTGCTCGGCGTCATTCTCGGGGATGGTGCTGCGCATGAGACCCCAGCGGGCGATGTATTTCAGGCGCGACATGTAGGCAAAGAAGGGATAGCTCATTTCATCCTCCCCCATGTATCTCCATAAAACCAAAAATGATGGACGGGCCCATGACCGTGACCGACGGAGTCTGTCTTCGCACGCGCGATGGCGCCGGTGAGGTAGTCCTTGGCGGCCTCTATTGCGCCTTCGAGAGGAAGACCTTTGGCAAGGCTTGCCGCGATGGCGCTTGAAAGTGTACAGCCTGTACCGTGGGTATTTTTCGTATCGATGCGCTCTCCGGGGTAGGCGATGAAGTCTTTGCCGTCATAGAGAAGGTCATCGGCGTCCATGATGTGATGTCCGCCCTTGATGAGGACGGCTTCGCACCCGAAGGTCATAAGTATTTCAGCCGCTTTTCGGCGGTCCTGCTCGCTCGTGATGGATATGCCGGAGAGGACCTCGGCTTCGGGGATGTTCGGCGTGATGAGTGCCGCCAGGGGGATAAGCTTTTCTTTATAGAGTGCGATGGCATCGTCCTCGAGCAGTTTGTCTCCGCTGGTGGCGACCATGACAGGGTCGACGATGAGAGGTGCGCTTCGGTGATTTCCAAGGAAATCGGACACTGTATCCACGATGGCAGCTGTCCCGAGCATGCCTGTCTTGACGGCGTCAGGTGCTACGTCGTCGTAGATGGCTTCGAGCTGGGCTTTGACCAAGGAGATCGGAGTATTCACGACCATGCTGACCCCCTTCGTATTCTGCGCTGTCAGGGCGCAGATGCAGCTCATGCCGTAGGTGCCGAGGGCGGCAAAGGTCTTCAGGTCTGCTTGAATACCGGCTCCGCCGGAGGAGTCGGAGCCCGCGATGGTGAGTAATTTTTTCATAGGTACCTCCTTGGAAATAGTTAGCTGCTTACAGTGGGCGATCATCAGTCAGTGGATCAGCTCGCATCGTTTTTCATGCCGCTACATGGGATATATCCTGCTCCGTTATCATGCCAATCCGCTTACCTGCAATATGCGACTATCATCAGACGCGTTCGCCCTTGGAGAAGGGCGCGGCCAAAGGCCGGGATAGACGAAAGCCCCAGCTTTCGGATTTCTTCGTAGCGGATATGGGTGATTGTTCGAAATACCGTATTCTGCAAATGGCGGTAATGTGAGATGACGATTATCTCGCTTTAGCTTTCATGCCGCCGGTAGGATCGTATCTTGCTCTGTTGTCATGCTAACCCGTTTTCCGGCGATATGCGACTATCGTCAGACGCGTTCGCCCTTGGAGAAGGGCGCGGCCAAAGGCCGGGATAGACGAAAGCGCCAGCTTTCGGATTTCTTCGTAGCGGATATGGGTGATTGTTCGAAATACCGTATTCTGCAAATGGCGGTGATGTGAGATGACGATTATATCACTTTGGCTTTCATGCTGCTGCGATGAATTGTGCCTCTTCGAGGCGCTCTATCCTGCGCCTTTGGCGTGGCCCTTCTCCAAGGGCCTACTCGCGGGGATTATCTCACATAGGCTTTCATGCCGCTGCGGCGAATTGTGCCTCTTCGAGGCACTCTATCCTGCGCCTTTGGTGCGGCCCTTCTCCAAGGGCCTACTCGAGAGGGATTATCTCACATGGGCTTTCATACCGCTGCGACGAATTGTGCCTCTTCGAGGCACTCTAATCCTGCGCCTTTGGCGCGGCCCTTTTCCAAGGACCTACTCACTGGGGATTATCTCACATGGGCTTTCATACCGCTGCGACGAATTGTGCCTCTTCGAGGCACTCTATCCTGCGCCTTTGGCGCGGCCCTTCTCCAAGGGCCTACTCAAGGGAGGAATATTCTAGTCCCTAGTCACCAGTCACTCTTTCTTCATCAGTTTCAGCGACGGTGTAAAGTACCCGACGAGTTTCCCCTGCCGCCAGCGGAGGTCGTAATCGATGACGGCGATACCGGCGAGGTCAAATTTCACTGCCGCACTGCAGGAGGAGAGCAGGTAGGACTGCAGGAAGGGATGGTGGGATACGAGCGCGATGGGACTGCCGTCGGAGATCAGATGATTCAGCACCATCTGCCAGTTCGAGGAGAGAAGCTCTTCGGCGGTATGGATCTCCTCGGCAAAGCACTCTTCGGCGAGGATCCCCGCCGTCTGGCGCGTGCGCTGGTAGGGGCTGGTAAAGATACGGATGGGATTGTCCTTCAGAAATTTGCTGAGGATGCGTGCGCTTTTTCGTGCCTGACGCATGCCCTTCGGCGTCAGGGAACGATTTTTATTGGCGATATCTTCTGTCTCCGGCTCTGCTTCGCCGTGACGCATAAGGATGATGTACATAGATGACCTCCTTGGTAATGATCATAAATGAGACTCGAAGACGAGAAGACGATAGACCGAGCGCCCGCCAAGTCCGAAAGCATAAATCTAAAGTCTGAAGTCTGATGTCTCCCAGTCTCTCAGTCTCGCTGCGGTTTCTCTTCTTTATTGATCCTCGTACTATACTGATCTCGTTCTTTAGCGCTTTTCGCATAGGTCACATTGATATTTTTCCCGACCGTGGTGAAGGTCTGCTCGACGGGCGAACCATTGGCGAGGACCTTCGCAATGACTGCGTGGCCATCCTTGATATGGATCAGTGCCGAGAGCTCATTTTTCCTATGAGTCTCCGTGGTCTTCTTTTGTTCATTCTTCACCTGTACGCGTTCGGAGAGCTCGACGATCGAGAGCTTGGCGAGCTGCTCCGGCGACATGTACATTCTGTCGGCAGGGAAATGGAAATGCACGGTGCCGTCGATGTATGACATCGCACGAGTGATGAGATAGTCCCCGCCGGGACGGGTATCCTGCGCCCCGGTGATCTCCATCATGCCATCGGCATTTCTGGTCAGCGTGAGGTAGATCTCCGCTCCCTTCTCCGGTGCTTTCTCCCCGTGCCACGGAGCTTCGGTGAGAGGCACTGTCACGGGAAGATAATTTCTTTCATAGAAATCCCCCTTGAAATCGATCGCCGCAGGGACCTGATACTCTGCCCCATCGATCATCGTGCTGCGATATTCGCCGCGGATCCAGACAAGGCTCGTAAGCTCGACGACTGCCGCCGCCGCAAGGAGAATGAGAGACAGCTTCTTATTCAGCATGATCGTCCTCCTTTTCTTCCTCTGCGGGAACCACTTTTCGTTTCCTCTTCGCAGGCAGGTACAGCAGGAAGCAGACTGCGCCGGAGAGCAATCCGACCATCAGGAAAAAAAGCCCACGCTCAGAGAGCGACAGTGCGGAATCCATCACACGGATCACGCCGTCCGCCGCTAGGAGCGCGACACCGCCCCAGCGCTGCATCGGCCGATCCATCTGCACGCCGCGGGCAATGACGGCGACCGAAAGGATCGCGCAGAAAATAGAGACCACCGTCGCAGAGAGCGCCCCAGAGGATTCAAAGATCGCGATCATCGCCGAGACCGCCATGATGAAAGGCGTAAGCCCCGCAAGGATCGAGAGCCACTCCTTCTTGACCGCCATACGCACGATAAGCACCGCATCCGCAGCAAGGAAGAGCAGGAAAAGTATCCACAGTGCGTAGCTCCCCGACACATCTGCCCAGACTGCCCCATACGAGCCTTCGAGCAGCACCGCAAAGACCGCGATCCCCCCGAAGAAGCGGAGCGCTGCCGCGCCTACGCCATAGGAGCGGAAAGCACCTCCCGCCATCCATGTGAGCGACGCCGCAAGCGAAAAGAAAAGCGTCTGCCACAGCATATTTCCCGCCGACCAGAAAATCAAAAGGAGAATGCCGACCGCCCAGACCCAGGAGAAGCACACGACAGCGCGGTCACGACGCTCCCGCAGCAGATGCGCCAGCATCACGAGCGCCGTCAGCATGTAAAACCACGAAAGGAACTCCGGCCAGCCGCGCACCGGTGCCGTATAGAAGATCCCCACGGACACGATCATATACAAGATGCCGGACGCCGCTGAGCTTGTCACGAGCGTCAGCACCAAAAGCAGCAAACCGCAAAGCGAGAGACCCACGTAGAGATCATCCGTCAGCTTGAAAGAATCCGCCACCATCCAGAAAGCAGCGAGAATGCTCACACCGTGGAATGCAGCAGCCGACTCGCGCAGGAAGACAGGCATACGGTGATGCCACGTCTTCGCCGGCTCCAGATGCTCCTCTTCCATGAGCGCGCCCCAGAGCTGCGCCTTTTTGCCGATGCGCTGCGCTCTTTCCAGACTCCCTGCCGAGTCTGACACCTCATCGAGCACCCCCGACGCGCCAAAGGGCATCGCTGTCCCTTTCACTGCGACCGGATCATCCGGGATCCTCCGATCCAGCAGCACCATAGTGGCCACGAAAAGAAGCGAGACCAGCAAAGGAACGAGTGCCAGCAGAAATCGCTCATCCTGCGTGAGCCCATTCCACAGCCCTGCTCCCAGAAATCCCAGCCCGCCTAAAAGGCAGACCAGCGCCATCACAAAGAAGGCCTCCTTGTACGGCCCCGGTTTCCCCTTCCGGTACCGGGCCAGCAGCACCTTCCCCTCTTCTTCACTGATGAGCTTCTCTTTCACCCATGCGGGCACCTCGCGCTTCAGCCAGTGCCTGTTTGTCATACTATCACTCCTACGATCGGACTTTTTATCATAAAATCAAAATGCCGCGCCAGAAAAAGCAGTGGCATTCACTGCTTTTATTGTATACAACAATGGATGAAAAAGCTAGAGAAACACGGATGAAATCCCACGGCAAGAACGAAACGGGAGAGATCGCCCGATCACAGAAAAAGGGGCTGTGAAGAAATGAGGATTCATTTCTTCATAGCT
>ULQL01068398.1_pt1 | contig 14698 bp, 10 predicted proteins | sample 1954411 | NCBI WGS metagenome assembly ULQL01 (sample SAMEA4835654, study PRJEB28245) | human gut metagenome | biome: gut microbiome; material: fecal sample | place: Denmark | collected 2008 | reverse complement strand
GCCCGTCGCAGCCGCCGCGACCATAAACGTTCCTGCCTCTATCATATCGGGTATAAGAGTATATGTACAACCGTGAAGCTCTCTTACACCCTTTATTTTTATAGTATCCGTTCCCGCTCCCGTAACAGACGCGCCGCAGAAATTCAGGAAGTTTGCAAGGTCGACTATATGCGGCTCGCGCGCGGCGTTTTCTATAACGGTGACGCCGTCTGCCGTTGCCGCGGCGATCATCGCGTTTATTGTTCCGCCGACCGTCACACAGTCAAAAAATATATTTCCTCCGCGAAGCACGCCTTCTTTGGCTCTTGCTTCTATAAGATCAGATTTTACAACTATATCTGCGTCAAGCGCCTGAAAAGCCTTTATGTGCTGATCTATCGGTCTTACGCCGAAATCGCAGCCGCCGGGATATCCTATCGCGGCGTGACCGAATCTGCCCAACGACGCGCCTATCAGATAATACGAAGCGCGCATCTTTTTTGCAAGCTCGTTCGGGGGCATTTCATCTCTCGCGTTTCTCGCATCGATTCTGACTTTGTTTTTTCCTATGACATCTATTTTTACGCCGATACTTTTTAAAATATAAATAGAGATCATGCAGTCGTTTATATCCGGCAGATTCTCTATTATGCAGACATCGTTCACGACGAGTGAAGCAAAAAGTACCGCAACCGCGGCATTTTTCATACCGCTGACCGTTATCTTCCCGTCAAGGCGTGCGCCGCCGTCTATTATAACTTTTTCCATATAATGTACCTTTCCATGAAGACCATTCCCAAAATATATATTTGTATAAAACCGCAAAAAGCGTCATAGGAACGTCATTCTCTGTTTCCCGAAACAAGATTGTATATGCTGTGATTTGTTGTATTTTCGTATTCCACGCGGCACATGGGAATAAAGTATCTTTTCCCTTCCGCGCTGTCGTAGACTTTATAAAAATAAGATATATCGGAGATAATTCCGCCGACATTCCCGCTGTCTTTGAAATATGCCTTTTCGGAAAATACGACATTCAGCATATCTATACAGTCCGCAAGTATTTTTTCCGTTGGATAAATAAAGGAAAATTCTCCCTTTGCGCGTATCACTTCCCCGTTGCGTATAACGAAAATTACACCCTCCTCTGAAACTTTCTCTTTTTCAAAGGTCTGATATCCGTAGACGATATATGTTACGGAAGAAGAATCGAAAAGTATTTTTTCTATTTCGATATCGGTTTTCACGGAACTTTTCGAATTTGAAAAACACTTCGAAAGGTCCTCTGTCCTCAAAAAATTGTCTATTATCTTTTTCGCGTTCTTTTTTATCCTTCCCGTTTCCGAAACATCCGGAAGCGTCATATCTTCATACAGCCTGTTCCCGTCCTCTCCGTCTTTTGTATAATCGAATGTACAGTCGGAATGAAAAACAAATCTTCCCTCTCCCGACACCACGCTGACATCGCCGGAAGATGACTTTTCAAGTTCTCCGTAAACGGAAATTATATCATCGAATAAAGATATATACATTCCGCCGGTGTAAACATAAAATTTTTTCTGCTTTCTTTCGAGTATACCGCGTGAAATTTTCATGCCGTCGCGTTCTATTATGTTGTACGCCTTTTCCACGGTGTTTCTGTCATAGTAGTTTCTGTGATGAAAATTAAGAGAGATCATAACTATAAAAAAGATATTCGCCACAGTGAGAATTGCCGCTATAACTATCTTCAAATTTTTTACATTCATTCTCCCACCTCCGCATTATCACGAAAGAAAAGAGAATATTCCGCAAAGATTTCAGAATCGGTAAACGTTTCCCCGACGGAATACACGGGCATAAAATCCGCCTTTTCGCCGCCTGCCACAGCATATGAAACAAAATTCCAAAGAGCGTCCGGCAAAGAGCTCATATTTTCCGTTTCAACTATATTCGGGACAAAAGCTGTCGCTTTTTTGATATGTTCCCCGACAATATTAAAGACGAACGCCGCTCTTTCAGTTTTCACCAAAACACCGTCGTAGGTAAGGTCGTATGATACAGAAAGACTGCCGTCTTCATCGTAAAAAATTCTCGAAAGGCGTATGCCCACTCTGTCGGAAAGTCCCTGTGCGCGGATTATGCTCCTCGATATAAGGACCGTCGCCCCTATCTTATCCCTGAGAGAAAAAACGTTGTTTTCGGGATTATACCCTATAACGGCACCGACATCTATCCCCGCGAAAGAGCCGACGGATGAATATTCAATGCTTCCGTCGGAACCTACGCGAACATTCTGCCCCTCTTCAAAATAAGTTTTCGCTCCGTCAACATCGGTAAAAACGGAAACTTTTTCGGGATTGAGTGTAAAATTCGCAAGGACAGACGAAACAACATTCTCCGAAATAAGGATATTATACGGATTTTCCGCCTTTATACCGCGCACCGCTATATTCCCGGTCGGTATTAAAGCAAAAGAGGAGACCGAGGATAAAAACCGTTCTTCTTCGATGAACGGATATGTTTTCGCATCCTTTGCAAGGATAAAAGAAAAAGTTCCTTCTGCATTATTATATTCATCTGCGATTTTATTGTTAAATCCTATTTTCTCGGGCTCTTCCGCGGAATAAACATAATATTTTCCTCCGTCAGAGAAGGCAAGAGTCACTACCGCGCCGTACGCTTCATCGTAAAAAACGAAAAGTTCGCTTATATACTCGTCGGAAATATTATTCGTAAATGTATTTCTGTCGGAAAAATTCACTATTATCGATTTGGGATATGCAAAAGGATATTTAATGTAAATATAATCACCGAGTACCGCCGCTTCAATCATTTCGCGCGCGCGGTATTCGCCGATACTCTCCGCCGTTCCGAAGATAAGATATTTTTCGACGATACCGAAAGCGTCACGGTAAAGGCGTTCTTTCGCCTCTCCCGAAAAAGCGCCTACGCTTGTCCCATCGAAAACAGAGCCGACAAAGACAGGCATTATATTGTCCGCGCCAATCGTATCCACATATCCCGCCGCGGCAAAATTCTGTTCGAGCGCCTTCATACCCGCGGCGCCGAATTTCGACTCATTTCTGTTCTGAATGGAAAACATATAAATAAAAGTAAGGCATGTAAGGCTCACAAGAAGCGCAAAAATAAGGAGCGTCCCCGTAATGTTTAATATTTTCTTTTTCATACGGTTCCCCTCCCTTATTTTTCATCAAACATTTTCAAGCTTTGTTTTATACGGTATGAACACATCGACGTGCGTTCCGCGTCCTATTTCGCTGTCTATTTTTATATCTCCGCCGTGCGCGTCGATGATCTCTTTTGCAATGGCAAGACCGAGTCCCGTTCCTCCCGCGTCGGAGGTACGCGATTTTTCCACGCGGTAAAATCTTTCGAAGATCCTCGGCAGATCGTCTTTCGGTATACCAATTCCGTTATCCGAAACGGATATAAGGAAAAATTCACCCGAATTTTTCGCCGTGATAGCGACGTTTCCGCCCTTCGGCGTGTATTTTATGGCGTTTGAAACGATGTTTATTATTACCTGCTGTAATTTTTCTTTGTCTGCCGTAACATCGGGAATATCGCTCTCGCATTTCATAGTGAGTGTCTGGGCTCTTTCCTTTGCGCTGACGCTCATGACATCATAGATGTGTTCAATAAACCGTTCTGCGTCAAAGGTCTCTATCTTCCACGACGTCTTTTTATTGTCAAGACGGGATAATACAAGAAGATCTCCCACAAGTCTCGTCATTCTGTCGCATTCTTCTATCGCCATTTCAAGGAAGTTGTTCTTTGTATCCTCGTCAAGCGTAGGATTTTCGAGCACCGTTTCGACAGCGCCCTTTATACCCGTCAAGGGCGTTCTCAATTCGTGGGAAACGTCCGCGACAAACTCCCTGCGCGATTTGTCAAGCTCGTATCTTCCGGTAACATCATGTATAAGGCACATTATACCGCGCATTGTCTCCCCGTGCTCTGCGTACTTGAATTCCGCAAACGTCACATCGAGCGCCTTTCCGTCGTACATAACGTCGTTTACGACATAGTTTTTGTTCTCTTTGTATTTTACTGAAACCTCGCGGTAATTTATCTGCAAAACGTTTATCATGGAAGAAAAGTTGAAATCCTTCATGTAATCGTCGGATTCGGGAGAGAGAAAACCGAAGAGGCGTTTTGCCATCTTGTTTATATGCATTAGCTTTCCCTCTTTGTTGAAAGCCACGACCGCGTCTTTAAGGTAAAGGAAGAGCGTTTCGAACTTTTGTCTTTCGCCGCTTATCTCGTCGAGAGTATTTTTCAGTACGTCTTTCATGTTGGAAAAAGTTTCCGAAAGAGCGCCTATCTCGTCGTTCCCCTTTACATCTATCTTCTCTGAAAATTCGCCGTCGGCGATCTTCTGCGCGCCGACAGTCAACTTCCGTATCGGTTCCGTTATGGCGCGGGCAAGGAAAAACGACAAAAGAAGCGCGCCTGCAAGGGCGATGAGCATCGCCTGTATAGTCATAATAAATATCATCTTCGTAAAGGAACGCACTTCTTCCTGCGTATCTTTTACGTATATTATGCTTGATTTTCCGTTGCCGGAGACCCTTACAGCGTAGTCTATATATTCGGACCAAAAGCCGCTGACAGCGCCGATCTCTCCATTCATGGCGGAAACTATATTCGGTGTGATTTCAAGTTCCGAGCCGAGGTTTTTATCGGAGCCCTCTTTAAAATTGCCGTTTATATCGAGAACGTAGTAGTTTCTGTGCTTATCTACGCCTATGGAGCTGGCGTAAGCCTTTAAAATTTCGTTCTGCATTTCATACGAATCTTCACTGTCAAAAGCCTCGCGAAGTTCTATTACAAGGTTGCTTCCCTCTCCGAAAGTCTCGCGCATCTGCGACATAAATTCATCGTCGTAAAAGTTCACCGTTCTATGTAGCATTATGCCTCCGACGGATGTTATAACGGCTATCGTAAAAACGACAAATATAACGACTATTTTGAATTGAAGATTTTTATACATCTCGGCTCCTTATTATTCATTCGGGAATATAGTAACCTTTTGTCCTCTTGGTAAAGATATATTCGGGCTCGCTCGGGTTTTCTTCAACCTTGGAACGCAGTCTCGACATCGTGACGTCAACGGTTCGAAGATCCCCCAGAAAGCCGTCATAGCCCCAGACCTTCGTAAGAAGATCCTCGCGCGACATAAGCTCTCCGACGTGTTCGGCAAGATAAAGAAGGACTTCGTACTCTTTTTTTGAAAGCTCTATCTCCGCCCCGCCCTTTGTCACCTTATAATTTTTTGTATCTATCATAAGCTCGCGGATCTTTATCACGCCGACATCGTTTTCGGGTTCGGAATCGCTCATCTTTGCAAGCTCTCCCGAAAAACGTCTTATGTTGGATTTTATCCTCGCAAGTAATACTTTTACGGAAAAAGGCTTCGTGACATAGTCGTCTGCTCCCAGGTCAAGTCCCATTATCTTGTCTATATCATCCTCTTTTGCCGTGACCATTATTATGGGAGTGTTGAGCTTTTTTCTCACTTCGCGGCAGACCGAAAAGCCGTCTCTTTTCGGAAGCATTATATCAAGAAGTATAAGATCGTAATTTCCCGTCAGCGCATGGGAAAGTCCGTCCTCTCCGTCCGCGCACAAATCACACGCATACCCCGCCATTTTCAAATTTATTTCAAGCACTTTCGCAATGCTCTGTTCATCTTCTATAACAAGTATTTTTTTGCCGTTGTCATTTATATTTTCCATTGTTGCTTCCTCCTGGTGCTGTTTATTTATTATATAACGCCGTCTTTGTGACAGCGGTATCAAAAACCGTCTCACGTAAAAATCATTCTATTACTTAACTTTGTGCGCGGTTATTATCGTATAGCTGTGTGCATTGACCGTTATCTTGACCCCATCGGCAGTCGCATACCAATTTTTCCGACTTTTTCGATTTTTGTGCTATTTTCAAGTATCTTCTTCCTGCACCATAAAACGACATCGTTATCTTCGGGCTGTACGTTCCTTTTTATACGGTCTTCTCCCATCTCTGTTGTATGGAGTTTATCGATATTTTCAATCAGTCCGTTCACTCTGTTCTCCCCGCAATCTCAATTTTGTTTATGATTGACCGACAACACAAAAATCCGCATAAGCACGTCAAAAACGTATTTTTGCTTATAAAATTCATTCTGTTTTCTCGTTGGTTCCGAATATTCCGACAGAATTTGCCGCGGCATAGTCAACAAGCTTCTGAAATTCCGAAAGAGTATTTTCCGAAAGAGTGAGCTTTACTTTGATATCTCTTTGCAAATCCGCCATTATCTCCGGATTTTCGATGTCAGAAATAACGATATCGAAATCGGTTATTACAGAATATCCAAGTTCGGCGAAAGTCGACGGAGAATCCGTTATTACAAGTCGCTCCGATATCTTTGTCACATATTTTATATAATCTCCGAGCTCGGAAGCGATTACGGCGTCCCCCGTATATTGACCGAAACGATAGTTTTTAACCCTGAAATAAAGAAGCGTTGAGGCAAAGTCTTTGTTTCTTTCCGTGTTGCCCGTGTCAAAATAAAACGTGACGGCAATATCGGGGTTTGCATTCAATATTTCCGTAAAACTGCGCAAAACACCCTCGCCTTCGGAAAAACCTTCCATGTCATCAGCGTCTATTATAATTGCCACCCTGAAATTGCCCGCGGTTTCGGCGTCCGCAGAGGAACAGACAAGTCCCGCACATATAAATACCGAAATAGCGACAAGTACGGAAAAAATTCTCTTTTTCATAGAATAAACCCTTTGTCTTGATTATCACAGCGCGATTTTCAAAAATCACGTTCGTTATCGCGTCTAATATACATTTGTATAATCAGCTGTAAAGCATATACGACACTACAAGATCAACTACCATACCGTAGCTTTTTATTCCCTCCGGCTGACCGTGGTCTTTTATATAGCCGTCGTTTATTTTATCGGAGACATCGGCGGCGACATTATCGCGGTATTTTTCAAAAAATTCGCCGTACGCCACAAGGTCTCTTTTTATTTCGTCGGGAATCTGAGAGTAGAGTTTTGCATAAAGTTCGGGAGAAGCCCCTGCAAGGCTCGATGCAAAATTGCCGTACATATCAAGACAACCTGCATATCTCAAAAACGGATCGTCGCTCATCATACAAACGACAAAAGCGACGAAATTCGCTTCGTCTTCCGTGGCAACTCCGCGCTGGTGCGCCATTTCGTGCGCCGCAGAGCTTGCGATTATAAAATCGGGATAATTTGTGTTTACATTCGCCTCTCCCGTGAAGAAAGAATATACACCCGAAATATGCGTGTAAGTCCAATACGGGCTTAAAATAACGGGTTTTGTCCTGGAATAAAGCGAATCTATTCCGTCATATTTTTCACAAAGTTTTTTATATGCAACGTTTAATTTTCTGTTCATTTCCGAATACTCGTAGGGCATGGAGGAATATGTTCTTTCGGGATACATTATCTTGTCCGTCTGCTCTGCGGCGATATCTATAAGCATTTTCGCGGTATCGTAGAGTTCTTCCGCCGATACATCTCTTCTGGGAACGCCCATTTTGTCTGCAACCGTTGTACCGTAATATGCCGTTCCCATTGTAAAAACAAACGCCGTGTAGACCAGAGAAACAAGCGCCAGAAATCCCGCGACAAAACGCGAAAGCGCCTTCCACGATTTTTTCGAAAATTTTATTACAAACACTATAAGCACTATAAGAAGGACAGGAGAAAAAAGAAGGAGCATTTCCGCTACGGAAAAAGGAAAAATAAAAGTGAGATAAGAAAATCCGGCGCGAAGAACTCTTCCCGTCGTCTCGTTTATAAAATCGGCAAGCGCCACGCTGTGTTTTGATATAAGCTCTATTATCCCCGCCACCGCGGCAAGAGCAAAAAGCACTATCGTCCAGACAGGAACATACGCAAAAAATCCCTTTTTTTCCGTTCTTTCTCTTTTCATTTCAACAGCTCCGTGTAAATATAATTATACATTTTTATGATATCATAATATATCGTTTTTTTCAAGTGACTTTGTGTTTTTAACTTTTGCTCATGCGAATTTTATTCCGTTTTTCAAAATTCAAAGAAGCAAAAGAGCATATAAAAAAGCTTTTTTCTCCGTGACAAAAAGAAGCAAACATAAATATAATGTAGATTTTTTGCTCATTTTGTGGTATAATAGCCCTACAAACGCAAGCGTTTGTATTGATGAAAATAAAAAGCCAAGCCAAACTAAAAACGGGTATAGCCATACTTCAAAATTTTGTCTTATAATCCCACAAACGGGACGTTTGTGTTTTTCTTTATAAAAAACGCGTACAAACTACAAAAGGATATAGCCGGACTTTGAAATTTTATCTATCTTACTGTTTTTATAAAGCTTTTGAAGATTTAAAAGGAACTTTTCGGAGAAAAGTTTCTTTTATCGGAAGCCCGCGGCAAAAGCCACGCTCCCTTATATATAAAACCATGACGATAAGCCGCATCGGATCATAACAGCGGCAAAAATCTTTTTTACGGGTGAATATAATGCACGAACAACACAGACAACGCATGAAAAATCGTTTTCTGAACGAAGGTCTTTCAAATTTCGAACCTCACAACGTACTTGAACTTTTGCTGTTTTATTCTCAGCCGCAAAAAGATACAAACGAAACGGCTCATCTTCTGATAGAGAGATTCGGCTCTCTCAAAGGGGTGTTCGACGCTCCGTTCGAAAAACTCATAGAAGTGCCGGGAATAAAAGAGCATTCCGCCACGCTTATAAAGCTCATTCCCGCGCTTGCGCAAAGATATATAGAGGAATCAAACGACATAAGCGGAGAGATTCTTTCCTCCATATCGAAAATCGGAGAATATTTCAAAGCAAAATATATCGGCGTCACATCGGAGACGGTCTATCTTTTGCTTCTCGACAACAAATTCAAGCTTATATCATGCGTAAAAATGCACGAGGGCTCTGTAAATTCCGCGGCGATAACCCCGCGAAAGCTCGTCGAAACGGCGATGGAGAAAAAAGCGTCCATGGCGGTGCTCGCGCACAATCATCCGTCGGGGCTTCCTATTCCCTCTCCCGACGACCTTATAACGACAAATTTGATAAGAAACGCTTTTGATACAGTAGGAATAACACTTCTTGCGCACATACTCGTCGCAGGCGACAGATATACGAATATTTTAAAAGGATAAGATCATGGAGAAAGCAAAATTCGAACTTGTCAGTTCTTTTAAGCCGACAGGCGACCAGCCGGAGGCTATATCCGCGCTTTCCGAAGGAGTAATGCGCGGAGAAAGAGAACAGAGCCTTGTCGGCGTTACAGGCTCCGGAAAAACTTTTACGATGGCGAATATAATAGCGAACTGCAGAAAGCCCACGCTCGTTCTCTCGCACAATAAAACGCTCGCGGCACAGCTTTGCTCCGAATTCAGGGAATTTTTCCCCAACAACGCCGTGGAATATTTCGTCTCATACTACGACTATTACCAGCCCGAAGCATATATCCCCGGAAAAGATCTCTATATAGAAAAGGATTCCTCCGTAAACGACGAGATAGACAGACTCCGCCACAGCGCGACATCAGCGCTTTTCGAACGCCGAGATGTGATTATCGTTTCCAGCGTATCGTGTATCTATTCGCTCGGAGATCCGATGGAATACAAAAGTCTTGTGACGGCGCTGCGCCCCGGCATGAGATATTCCAGAAACGACCTTATAAAGAAATTCATATCGATAAATTACAACCGCAATGATACCGAACTTACCCGCGACCATTTCAGGGTAAGAGGAGACACCGTTGAAATAATGCCCGCTTCCTCAAACACGGCGATAAGAATAGAATTTTTCGACGACGAAATAGACAGAATAACAGAGATAAACACCGTTACGGGCGAAGTTATGCGCGCTCTTTCCTATGTTCCGATATACCCCGCTTCCCACTATGCGACAAGCGATGAGAGGCGCGAGGCGGCGCTTCACGAAATAGAAGAAGAAATGAAGGAAAGAGTGAAATACTTCGAAAAGGAAGGCAAGCTTATCGAAGCGCAAAGGATATCCGAAAGAACGAGATACGATATAGAAATGTTAAGAGAAGTCGGCTTCTGTTCGGGAGTCGAAAACTACTCGCGCGTGCTTTCGGGGAGAGAGCCTTATTCCACGCCGTACACCCTTCTCGATTATTTTCCCGATGATTTTCTTCTCTTTGTGGATGAATCCCACGTAACGCTTCCGCAGGTACGCGGCATGAGCGGCGGCGACAGGGCGAGAAAGAAAAACCTTGTCGATTTCGGGTTCAGACTTCCCTCCGCATACGACAACAGACCGCTTTTCTTCGATGAATTCGAAAAAAAGATAAATCAGGCAATATACGTTTCCGCAACGCCGGGAGAATATGAAAAGAAGCACTCTTCAAGACTTGTGGAGCAGGTGATAAGACCGACGGGGCTTCTCGATCCGATAGTGGAGGTGCGCCCGATAAAGGGTCAGATAGACGACCTTATAGGAGAGATAAAAAAGCGCGTGGAGAAGAAAGAGCGCGTGCTTATAACCACGCTTACAAGAAAAATGGCGGAGGATCTTTCCGAATACCTAGAAATGAATCTTATAAAGATAAGATATATCCACTTCAATATCGACACTATTGAAAGGCAGGAGCTTATACGGGACCTTAGGCTCGGCGTTTTCGATGTTCTCGTCGGAATAAATCTACTGAGAGAAGGACTCGATATTCCCGAAGTATCGCTCGTTGCGGTGCTCGACGCCGACAAAGAAGGATTTCTGCGTTCCGAAATGTCGCTCATTCAGACGATAGGAAGAGCGGCGAGAAACGCAAACGGTACCGTCATAATGTACGCGGACAAGATAACCGATTCCATGAAGCGCGCCATAGAAGAAACGAACAGGCGCCGCGCAATACAGGACAAATATAACAGAGAGCACGGAATCACGCCGAAAACGATAATAAAAGAAGTCCGCGACGTCATAGATATGTCCTCAAAAGAGGATATTTCAAAAGCGCAGAACAAAAAGCTCTCTCCGAAGCAGAAAGAAGAGCTGCGCGAAAAACTTACGAAAGAAATGCGCAAAGCCGCATCCGAGCTTGATTTCGAGCGTGCGGCATTCCTTCGCGATTCGATAGCGAAAATAAAATAAAAAAACAAGTTAAAAGGACAAATAAAACATATGCCGGCAAAATATATTCATATAAAAGGTGCAAGAGAACATAACCTTAAAAACGTAGAGCTGAAAATCCCGCGCGACTCGTTTGTGGTATTCACGGGGCTTTCGGGTTCGGGAAAAAGCTCTCTTGCATTTGACACGGTATACGCAGAAGGTCACAGGCGATTTGTGGAATCCCTTTCCTCCTACGCCCGTATGTTCTTAGGGCAGATAGACAAACCCGACGTGGATTTTATAGACGGACTCTCCCCTGCGATATCGATAGACCAGAAGACCACATCGCGAAATCCACGTTCGACAGTCGGAACAGTGACGGAGATATACGATTATCTTCGTCTTCTCTATGCCAGAATAGGTATACCTCACTGCCCCATATGCGGAAAAGAAATACGCATGACGACAACGGAAGCGATAATAGAAAAAATACTTGCGCTTCCCGAAGGCGAAAAATTCATGATAGCCTCCCCCGTCGTCAGAGAAAAAAAGGGCATGCACGAAAAGACTATCGAAAGCGCCCGCAAAAACGGTTATTCCAGAGCACGCGTAGACGGAGAAGTTTATCCTCTCGAAGAGATACCCGCGCTTGATAAAAACAAAAAGCACAGCATAGATATAATCGTAGACAGACTTGTTATGCGCGACGGTATACGTTCGCGCCTTGCCGATTCTGTGGAAACGGCTCTTTCTCTTTCCGACGGACTTCTGACGGTTATATTCATGACCGAGGGAAAAGAAGATCTCCGTTTCTCTCAAAAATACGCCTGCGAAGAGCACGGAATAAGCATAGGCGAGCTTACGCCTAGAATGTTTTCATTCAACGCGCCTTTCGGTGCCTGCCCCCGCTGCTCTGGGCTCGGTGAGCTCGAAAGTCTTTCCCCGGACAAAATAATACCCGACCGCTCGCGCTCTCTGCGCGACGGAGCCATCGTTGTAAACGGATTCAAATCTGTTTACGAGGACAGCTGGTACGGTCCTCTCTACGAAGCGGTGGGAAAAGATTTCGGATTTACGATAGACACACCAATACGCGATTATTCCGAAAAAGCGTTCGACGCTCTCATGAACGGCGTGCGCGGCAAACTCTATTATGTGGAAAGAAGCTTCGACGGAAAAAGCAAAAACGGAGATGTCGAATGGCTCGGCGTAATACATCTGATAGAGCAAAGGCGCAACATGACCCACAGCGACTATTACGATGAATTTATGGATTTCACCCCATGCCCCGAATGCGGGGGAAAAAGGCTTCGCCCCGATATACTCGCGGTCACCGTCGGCGGAAAAAGCATTTACGATTTCTGCGCTATGAACACGGAGAGCGCACTGAAATTTGTAAACGAGCTCTCTCTTTCTCCGACAGAAGAGCAGATATCCCATGAAATTTTAAAAGAGATACGCGCAAGACTGAACTTTTTGATAAGCGTAGGACTCGATTACCTCACGCTTTCAAGAAAAGCCGCAACGCTTTCGGGCGGCGAGGCACAGCGCATACGCCTTGCAACGCAGATAGGCTCTTCCCTTGTAGGCGTGCTGTATATACTCGACGAGCCGAGCATAGGTCTTCACCAGCGCGATAACGGGAAACTGATAAACACGCTTAAAAAGCTTCGCGACGCCGGAAACAGCCTTATCGTTGTGGAACACGACGAGGAGACAATGCTCGCCTCCGATTATATCGTGGATATGGGACCGGGCGCCGGAGTAAACGGAGGAAACGTAGTGGCTGCGGGAACGCCGAAACAGATAATGGCAAATCCGCATTCGCTCACAGGCAAATATCTTTCCCACAAGCTCGAAATTCCCATTCCCGAAAAAAGAAGAGGGGGCAACGGAAAGTTTCTCACCGTTGTCGGAGCCTGCGAGAACAACCTTAAAAATGTCACAGTATCATTCCCTCTCGGAACGTTCATATGCGTCACGGGCGTTTCCGGTTCGGGAAAAAGCTCGCTTATAAACGCGGTGCTTTTACGCACACTTTTAAGAGAATTAAACGGCGCAGGCGTCTCCCGCGGCAAATGCGAAAAAATAGACGGAATAGAAAATTTAGATAAGGTTATAGCGATAGACCAGAGCCCGATAGGACGTACTCCGCGTTCGAATCCCGCGACATATACGGGTCTTTTCAACGATATAAGAGAGCTTTTCGCAATGACACGCGACGCAAAAGCACGCGGATACACGGCGGGACGTTTTTCATTCAATGTCAAGGGCGGAAGATGCGAAGCCTGCGGCGGCGACGGCGTAAAAAAGATAGAAATGCACTTTTTGCCCGACGTATATGTAACCTGCGAAGCGTGCCACGGTCAAAGATACAACAAAGACACACTCGAAGTAAGATACAAAGGCAAAAATATATTCGAAGTTCTCGATATGACAGTCGACGAAGCGCTCTCGTTTTTCTCCGATCTGCCCAAATTAAACCGCAAGATACAGACGCTTTACGATGTGGGGCTGGGATATATAAAACTCGGTCAGGCGGCGACAACGCTCTCCGGCGGAGAAGGTCAGAGAGTAAAGCTTTCAACAGAGCTTTCGCGCCGCGGCACGGGAAAGACAATGTATGTGCTCGACGAGCCGACGACGGGTCTTCACACCGCAGACGTCGCAAAGCTTATAGAGATGCTCCAAAGGCTCTGCGAAAACGGAAATACCGTAATTGTAATAGAGCACAATCTCGACGTAATAAAAACGGCGGACTATATAATCGACTTAGGTCCCGAGGGGGGCAGCGGAGGCGGAACGATAATCGCAAGCGGAACGCCGGAAACGGTCGCAGAAAATCCCATATCGTACACAGGTCAGTTTTTGAAAAAAATATTTGAAAATCGGAAATAACAGACTCTTGCGGATAAAAATATATTATTTTTTCTATGTATGTTAATAAAAAGTTACAAAATTTCAATATAATGATTATATTGTATTTGATATCATAGAAGCGGACTTTAAGATAATGGCAATAATAAATCAAACATTTGAAACGGAGCGAGAGAAAGAAGAATGAGAAGTAACATAAAGACGATAATACTGTATGCGGTGCTGATCATAGGGATAATCATAGTAGCGTCAAGCGTATTACGGAATATCAATGCTGATACGAAGCTCGAATACAGCGAGATAATCGATCTGTTCTACGAAGACAAGGTAGAGAAATTCGAGATAAATTCGAGAAATATTCTCACGGTAAAGACTATCCCGGAGAAAACGGAAGACGGGCAGATAATCGAAGGAAAGACATATACAAGAACACTCCGTTCTCTCGAACTCTTCCTGTATGACATAAAGGATTATCTTGACGGACACAGAGAAGGAAAGATACAAAATCTGAAAACCTACGATATAGCGGAACCGGCAAAGACATCGTGGCTCTTATCATTCCTGCCGTATATAATAGTCATCGTCGTAATGATAGTGTTCTGGATATTCATCATGAACAAATCCGGAAGCGGAATGGGTAATATCGCCAATTTCGGAAAATCGAGAGCGAGAATGGCAGAGCCCGACAAGAAGAGAGTTCTCTTCTCCGACGTAGCGGGAGCGGACG
>ULQL01045824.1_pt1 | contig 14706 bp, 14 predicted proteins | sample 1954411 | NCBI WGS metagenome assembly ULQL01 (sample SAMEA4835654, study PRJEB28245) | human gut metagenome | biome: gut microbiome; material: fecal sample | place: Denmark | collected 2008 | reverse complement strand
AACCGTAACGGTTTCTTCTGCATTTAATGATACTCTCAACATTGAAAGAAAAGCAGGAAAAAAAGTATTGCATATCAAAGACACTTATGGTATAATAAAGATTAACAAAAAACAGAGTAGAGTTCAGCGCGTTAAGTGCCGGAAATACGGTGAGTTGATTTTCGGACGAAAACTTTGTTGCGGTGCCGGACTCGCATCACACTGTTACATATGCAGGAGCACACTTCATATTATATATTTCCTCCCTATTATGTAGCTTTAAGGAACGCTGTATATTTAAGGAGGATTTTCTATTATGAAAACAAAAACACAAGACGCAAAAGTAAGAAAAAAGTTTAAACCGAACGAAAAAACGCTCGCCTACATAAGGCGAATAACAATGGACGCAATGCTTATAGCGCTTTTTCTCGTTTTGAACACCATCGGCTCCATTGAAATAAACCAGTATATGAAGATAACACCCGCTTCTTTCGCGGTGATTATCTGCGCAACTCTTTACGGTCCTGCCGACGCATGCATCGTCGCCGCAGGCGGAGAATTTTTAAACCAACTTTTAAAATACGGATTTTCCCCCACAATGCCGCTATGGATGATCCCGCCGACTCTCCGAGGCCTTGTAATAGGTCTTTTTGCACTTTATATGTTTAAAAAGGGCAAATATCCCGAAAAGCGCACCGTTTTATTCTACATAACATGCGTTATCGGTTCGATAGTAACAAGCGCCGCAACGACCGGCGTATCATATATAGACGCAAAAATGTACGGGTATTTTAATCCCACCACATTTGGAATAAGCACCGCCGCAAGATTTACCTCGTCAATGTTCACAGCGGTAATACTTGCAACGCTCTCCGTTCCGATATGCATAGGACTTCGCCGTGCGAAAATAGGAATCAGACTTCCCGCTCCCGCACCGTCCGAAGACAACCGAGAAAAAGCGGAAAATAAAGAACAGTAACACATAAACCGAAAGACGGCGACACATACAATGACATACGACGAAGCACTGTCCTATATACACTCATTCAAAAGAACAAAAAGCACCCCGAGCCTTAAAAGGATAAAAGAACTGCTTTACCTTATGGGAAATCCCGAAAAAAGTTTCCCCGCCGTACACGTTGCGGGAACAAACGGAAAAGGCTCTTTTTCCGCCATGCTCGAAAGAGTGCTTACTTTCAGCGGATACAAGGTGGGACTTTACACCTCGCCCTTTATAGAAAGATTCAACGAACGCATGCAGATCGGCAACATACAGATTCCGGACGCTTTACTCACCGAAATAACGGAATATGTAAAACCGTTTGCTGATTCCATGGAGGATTCCCCCACGGAATTCGACGTAACAACCGCAATAGGCTTTGAATTTTTCAAAAGGAGCGGCATCGATATCGCCGTAGTCGAAGCGGGACTCGGCGGAAGATTCGACAGCACAAATGTTTTCGAAAAACCGCTTCTTTCCGTAATAACCGGCGTAGCTCTTGACCATACGGAGCTTCTCGGCGACACCGTCGAAAAAATAGCCGCAGAAAAAGCTGGAATAATAAAAAGCGGCTCTCCCGTGCTGTTCGGCGGGAACGACATTTCGGCGCTCGAAGTTATAAAACGCGCCGCGAAAGAGCTTGATTCTCCGTTTTATCTTCCGGACACCGACAAAATAACGATAAAAAAAGCCGATCTTGATTCAACCGTTTTCGATATAGCGGAAAGAAAAGACGTAAAGATAACGCTTCTCGGAATGTACCAGCCGTACAACGCCGCAAACGTCATAAAAGCGGTAGATATATTAAGAAAAGAAAATATAAACATACCCGAAGAAGCCCTTATAAAAGGGCTCGAAGAAACAAAATGGAAGGCGCGTTTTGAACGCCTTTCCCATAGCCCCGACGTCTTTTACGACGGATCTCACAATCCGCAGGGAATAGAATTCGCCGTAAAGACGATAAAAAAATATTTCGGCGAAAAAAAGCCGATTCTCGTAATGGGCGTCATGAAAGACAAAAATTTTTCCGATATGATAGATGAACTATCGACCGTTGCGGACAGTGTTTATGCGCTTTGCCCGCACAACGCACGCGCGCTCTCCGAAAATGACCTTGCAAAAGAATTCGGCAAAAGAGGAATTCCCGCTTTTGCTTTTTCCGATATGGAAAGCGGCGTGGAAAACGCCGTAAAGTGCGCGGTCTCGCAGAAAAAAACAATAATAGCTCTCGGTTCTCTGTATCTTTACTCCGATTTTAAAAAAGCGCTTGCAAAAGTGCTCTGCCCGATTTGACATCGAATCTATCTCTCTTTAAAAATTTTCTAATAAAGGAAGGCTTTTTATGAGCGGTAAATTTTCAAATCCCGAAAACAGCATAAGCATCCGTTATTCCGCCTCCGGCAGACGAAGCTACAAGGAAAACATATGCACGGACAGAATATCCCTACCGTTTGAAATGATATTCGCACTGAAAAAAGGCGCGGCAAAGATCACTTTCGGAGAAAAAACCGTGTTATGCAAAAAGGGAGAAGTTCTGCTTATCCCCTGCGATTCGGAATACACCATCTTTCCGACAGAGCCCACGGAAGCCGTATATGTTCTTTTCGAAGCGAAGATATTCACCTCGTTAAGGCTGCTGTCTTTTTTCGGAACGCCGTCGTTTTTCGGCGGAGCAGTCGCCGAAAGGCTCATATCGCTTTGCGAAAACGTTGCGGACATAGGCGCCGAAAACGAATTCACAAACGCAAGGCTCGAAAACGCCGTAAAAACACTTTCATTTCTCTATACCATAGTCTCCGAAATAACGGAAAACAGCGTGCCTCTCAAAGATTTTGACAAAACAGAGCGCGATTTTTCCGCTTTTGCAAAAGTTTTTTCATACATAGGGGAACACATCTCCGAAAACATAATGCAGGAAACGCTCGCGGAAATATCCGGGCTTTCGATAGATTCTTTTTACAGGGAATTCAAAGCGGCGACATTTGACGCGCCGAAGGATTACATAATATCGGAAAAACTGCGCTATGCGAAGTCCCTTCTCGTGGAGGGAAAGCTCACCGTCGGCGAAATATCGAAAAAGATAGGATACGAAAATCAGTTCTATTTCAGCAACCTTTTCCACAAAAGATACGGCATATCCCCTACGGAATACAAAAGAAAAGTCGCGTCTATAATCTGACTTACCTTTCTTATAAGAAAGGTAAGCCAAAGAATTTCCCACAGATTGCACCACTTTATTTTTGCAAAAGCTTTTGAAGTTCCAAGAAACTTTTCACGAAAAGTTTCTTGTGTCCGGGTTTGGGGCGGAAGCCCCAACATTCAATACACACAAAAAAGCACGGCATTGCCGTGCTTTTTATATTGTCATTATATGTTGGAACTGCCGTGAGGGGACCTTGCTTTAAGGTGCTTTTTGTAAAAAGCACCTTAAAAATCCGCAAAAACTTCTCAACGAATATTTCATTCTTTCGGGAAAAGCGAGTAAAATTCATCGCGGAGTATAGCGTATATTTTTATCGTTTTAAATTCACCTTTTACAAGTAAAGAAGACACAAGTGTCCCCTCATGGCGCATTCCGCATTTTTCTGCGACTCTTTCGCTCTGATTATTGCCGTCCATTATTCTCGCGTATATCCTGTTCAGGCGAAGCTCGCCGAATCCGAATGACATAACACGCTTTACCGCTTCCGCGGCAATACCATGACCCCAATACGCGGGATTTAAAACATACCCTATCTCGCCCGCATAATTCTCCTCGTCGATAAGTGTAAAACCGCAGGTCCCTATCATCTTTCCGCTATCTGTCAGAGTCAATGCCCAATCGAAAAAATCTCCCGAAGCATATTGCGTTTTTATATATTTCAGATATGAATGTGAAAATTTCACATTCGGATGAGTGTTCCACAAGAGATAACGCGGCACAATCGGATTTGATGCGTATTCATACATATCATCCGCATCCGAGGGCATCATTTTCCTCAAAGTAAGACGCTCGGTAGTAAGAACCGGAGGGTTTTTAAAAATATCTTTCAAAAATTTTTCCATAAAAATCACCTTTTAAACAGAAAAGGGTATATAATAGATTTACAGATGTAAAAATATAAAAAGTACAATTTCTTATAAATTCTTATATTGCGACAAAAAATATCGTCAAGCGGAAAATTTCATTTCATCGTTACTAATTATACGACGCAAAAATCGATAATTCAAGAAAAAATAAAAACTTATTTACATGAGAGAAATTCAGAGTTCAATTATTCTTAACAAAATGGCATTATTATAAAAACAGTAAAAACGCAAAGGAGATTTATTTTATGTGGTCATTTGACGACAACGAAAATCAAAACAATAACAGCTCGGAAGACAACGGCAATATATACGCTTCATATACAGATAAAAGCGGCGGCAATTTCAGCGAAGGCAGCAAAAACAAAAAATCCGGCGGTCCGAAAAAATATCTGGGACTTATAATCATTCTTTGCGTGGCTATCGTCGCAGGCACGCTGTTTGCAGGATACAGAATGGGACTCGGAAAGGTCTCGAATAACGACGGCACAACTCTTGCCCCATCGACAACAGATCCAACCGACAGCACCACCGCTCCCGATTCCACGACGGCGCCGAATCAAACGGCTCCGGGCGCAATAGGAACAGGCTCTCTTGCAACAGAGGGCAAAGTAGAACAGATAGCCGAAAAATGCCTTAATGTAACGGTAATAATAGAAACCTCCACAGGTGCCGGAAGCGGCGTAATATACACCGCCGACGGATATATAGTAACAAACTACCACGTAGTAAGTGCCGATTCCACCGACATAAAAGTAACGCTGTTTTCGGGCGAAACGCTCCCCGCAAAATATATATACGGGGACGAAAGCCTTGATATAGCCGTAATAAAAATAGAAAAAACAGGTCTTATGTTTGCCGAAATATGCTCTGATCCCGTAAAATACGGCGAGCAGGTCATAGTTATAGGAAACGCCCTCGGAAACGGTCTTACGCTTACGAGCGGATATGTCAGCGCCCCCGAAAGAGAAGTAACAATATCGAACGAAACAATGAAGCTTATCCAGATCGATGCTGCCGTAAACTCCGGCAACTCCGGCGGCGGTCTTTTCAATACGGCAGGTCAGCTTGTCGGTATAGTAAATGCAAAATCGAGCGGAACCACATCGTCGGGAGCATCTATCGACGCCACGGGATTTGCCATTCCGATCTCCACGGTCCTCCGTTGCATAAATGATCTTAATGAATACGGTTACGTCACAGGCGTCGCACGTCTCGGCGTAACGGTTTCAAATTATCTCGAAGTCGGCGGTTACAGAATATCCGGATATATCGTCATAAACGGAATTTCCGAAAACGGAAGCGCGGCGCGTTCGGGACTCCAAATAGGAGACATCCTCTACAAATTCGAAGGAACGACGCTCGATTCGTTTGCAACGCTTAAAAAGATGCTCACGAAATACTCGATAGGCGATACGGTAGAGCTTACCGTTCTGCGCCCCAATGAAAAAACCTCAACCATAACAAATCCGACATGGTATCTTCGCGAATGTGAAGAGATAACAATAAAAATAACATTCGTCGAATTCAATCCCAATGCTTAAATAAAGCTTTTTCCCTTCCATAAATATATGATAAAACAAAAAGACCGATGCCGTAATCCTGCGGAGCGGTCTTTTTGTTTTGTCTGCAATAAAAAGCGGCAAAACACTTTCCGACAGCCGAGAAAAAAGAAAATAAAACTTTTCTCTTTTGCTCTAAATAAGTTGACAACAATACGGAAAATAATATATAATATATTTATTATTTATTATTGTGTGAAAATATGCCCATACAAAAAACGACACTTACCCGCGGTTTGAATCGTCGCAAATCGTGATAGCTCGCTTTATTGCGTTTTGACGATTAAAACTGCCGCATAAACTTTGTTCATAAGACATTTTGTGAGGGATTATAACCACCGATAAAAGCTACAACGGAACGCCGCCTTTAAGGACATCTGACATTTGCGACAAGGCCATTATAGCCATATATCAGCGCCGAAAAGCAAGACCGCAAAAGACGTTCCGAACAAATTTCCATGATAAAAAAATACAGGGAAAGGCACCGAAATTTATGATAAGAAGTATGACAGCATTCGGAAGAGCCGCAGGAAAGGCACCCGGACGCGACATAACCGTAGAAATAAAATCGGTAAACAACAGATTTTTCGATTGTCAGGTAAAATTGCCCAGACTCTTCTCTTTTCTTGAAGAAAAAGTCAAAAAACATATAAGCAGCCGCGGTATCTCACGCGGAAAAGTAGATGTATTTATAACGATAGACGTTACGGATTCTGCGGGAATCGAAGTAGAACTCGACAGAACATACGCGAAAAGCTACATAGACGCTCTGAAAAAGTTAAGCGAAGAATTCGGTCTTCATGACGATATAACAACAATGCGCGTCGCACAGAACCGCGACATCTTCGCCGTAAAAAAGGCGGAAGAGGACACGGAAGCAGAATGGGAAGCACTCCGCCCGTTCCTTGACGAAGCGCTTGACGTATTCATAGAAGCAAGAAATGCAGAGGGCGAGAACCTTCGAAAAGACATCACAGAGAAAAAAGAGCGCGTAAAAGAGCTCGCCGCGCTTATTCCTCCGCTTTCCCGCGAAGATGTAAAAAAGCAGTACGAAAAGATGACGGAGCGCATAAAAGCGCTTGTGGGAGACACGGTGCCGCTCGATGAATCAAAGCTCATAACGGAATGCGCCGCCTATGCCGACAAGATAGCGGTAGACGAAGAAACAGTCCGCCTCGATTCTCACTTCGGCGCTTTCGACGAGATACTTCGCTCGGAAGAACCCGTCGGAAGAAAGCTCGACTTTCTTTTGCAGGAGATGAACCGCGAAACAAACACGATAGGCTCCAAGGTCTGCGACGCGGAAATAGCGAGAATAGTCGTTGAAATGAAATCGGAGCTTGAAAAAATAAGAGAGCAAATTCAGAACATCGAGTAATCCCGAAAGGATATTTTATGAAATTTATAAATATAGGCTTCGGCAATATGGTGGCGTCTCACAGGGTCGTAACGCTCGTAAGCCCCGACTCCGCGCCGATAAAAAGACTTATTCAGGACGCGCGCGACACGGGAAGAGTCATAGACGTATCCTGCGGCAGACGCACAAGATCCGTAATAATAACGGATTCCGAACACGTCATTCTCTCCGCCATTCAGCCCGAAACAATAGCCACAAGACTTAACGGTCAAACGGACAACGACGAAGACGACGATATCGCGGAGGAATAAGATGAAAAAGGGAATTTTATTCGTCATATCGGGACCCGCGGGAACGGGAAAAGGCACTGTGATAAAACATCTTCTCGACACAGGAGAATTTTTCTATTCCGTCTCGGCGACAACACGCACCCCACGTCCGGGAGAGACAGACGGAGTAAATTACTACTTTATCTCCCGCGAGGAATTTCTCCGCAAAATAGAGCGCGGAGATATGCTCGAACACGCGGAATACGTCGGAAACTTCTACGGCACGCCGAAAGACGCCGTGGAAAAAGCGCTTGACAGCGGCAAAAACGTAATACTCGAAATAGAGACGGCAGGAGCATTGCAGATAAGAGAAAAAATGCCGGAAGCAGTGCTCATACTGATACTGCCGCCGGACCTCGATACGCTTCGCGCACGCCTTACGGGACGCGGAACCGAAAGTGCGGAGGTAATAGACCGCCGCATGGAGAAAGCAAAAAAAGAACTTTCACTTTTCCCAAAATATGATTATGCCGTGGTAAACGAAAACGACCGCGCAGAAGAAGCCGCAGAAAAAATATACGGCATATGTAAGGCGGAGCACCTTAAAACCGCACGAAACATTGAACTTGAAAACAACTTCAAAATATAAATAAAAATCATCGGAGGAAATAAAATTATGATGATCAATCCGTCAATAGATCAGCTTACACATGGAGGACAGATCAACCGTTACGAGCTTGTAATAGCTACATCGAAGATCGCCCGCATAATAACTGATGAATACTGCGAACAGCGCGAACGCGCAGAGCTTATGATAAGAAACAACGAAACGGACAAAAGTCTCGCTTCTCTTATCAAAGGCAATATACGCGACAGAAAAGCGGTGGAAAACGCCGTTTTCGCAATTGCAGACAACGAATTTGAAATAATAGTTCCGAAAGAAATAACAGAATAAGACGCAATGGAGCCTTATATAAAAACTGTCGGAGTAAGAATTCTCGATATCCCGTATTATCTCGATATAGAGTACACTTACTATATTCCCGACGGATTTTCACGCGAGATTTCGCGCGGAACTTTTCTTCTTGTGCCGTTCGGTGCCGGGAATAAAAAGCTCAGTGCGGTCGCGATCAGTCTGTCGGAAACCGCGGACTATAAAAATCTGAAACCGATATACTCCGTTTCCGAAAACGATATAGCTTTATCCGAAAAAATGTTGCGCCTTGCCGATTTTCTCTGCGGGCGCACGTTCTGTTCTTTCGGAGATGCCGTAAGACGTCTAGTGCCGTCCGACCTTATATTCCAGCCGAACGAATATTTTGTACTGTCTGAAAATGCCGATCTTTCGAAGATAAACGAAAAAACAAAGAAAATAACAGATTATCTCTTTTTAAACGGCGCCACAAAGAAAGAAAAGCTTATGGAGAAAACAGGGTGCGATTCGCAGGAAGTTCTCTTGAAGCTTGTACGCGACGGAATACTCGAAAAAACAGCTTCGGGAAAAATAAGCGACGGCGCGGAAATAACCATGGTCTACCCCGTCGAGGACGCGGACATTTCTCTTCTCGACGCGCCGAGAACGCCCGATTCATATGCGGAGCTTTTTTCCGTAATAGCCGAATGCGGCGCGATAGAGAAAAAAACGCTTCTTTCGGAAGGATTCAAACCTTCGCAGATAAAAGGGCTTGAAAAGCGCGGTCTTATAAGAACGGAAAAGATAGAATATCTCAGAAATCCCTATAAGGATATCCCCGCGGAAGATAGAGAAATAAATCTTTCCGAAGTTCAAAAAGAGGCACGCGACTCTCTTCTATCTCTTATGGACGGAAAACCGCACGCGGCGCTTCTTTACGGCGTCACCGGTTCAGGCAAAACAAGCGTGATACTCTCTCTTTGCGAAGAAGCCGTAAAAAAAGGCGGAAGCGCGATAGTTCTCGTTCCCGAAATCGCGCTTACATGGCAATCCGTATCGCTTTTTGCGGGAAAATTCAAAGACCGCCTTGCCGTAATCCATTCGGCTCTTTCCGAGGGCGAAAAAGCGGACACATTCAAACGCATACGCGACGGAGAAACAGACGTCGTGCTCGGCACGCGCTCCGCGATCTTCGCGCCGCTTTCCAATATATCGCTCATCGTCATAGACGAGGAGCAGGAGCACACATATAAATCCGATATGTCCCCGAAATATCACGCGCGCGACATAGCGAGGTTTCTCTGCGCGGAACACGGGGCGCTGATGCTTCTTGCAAGCGCGACGCCGTCCGTCGAAAGCTTTTACAAGGCAAAAAGCGGGATATACTCGCTTGTAAAGCTTCCCTCCCGATACGGGAACGCAAAAATGCCCGATATTTTCATCTCCGATATGAAAGAAAATACAGACTTATCCGAAAAAGCAAATATCGGAGACGAGCTTGCCGCCGAAATCCAAAAAAATCTCGACGACGGATTTCAGTCCGTTCTGTTTTTGAACAGAAGAGGCTACAACAGCTATTTTTCCTGCCGTTCCTGCGGAAAAACAATGCTATGCCCGAACTGTTCCGTCGCTCTCACATATCATATATATAAAAAAAGCGGCAAAGGATACCTCCAATGCCACTATTGCGGATACAGGATCCCGACGCCGTCTCTCTGCCCTTTATGCGGGAGCGAACACATCTCCGGCGGCGGATTCGGAACGCAGAAAATAGAAGAAGAGCTTCACGAAAAATTCCCGTTAGCGAGAATATCGCGCCTTGACGCCGACTCTACAAGAACAAAATTCTCCCAGGATAAGATCCTCTCCGATTTCAGAGAGGGAAAAGCGGATATACTCATCGGGACTCAGATGGTGACAAAAGGTCACAATTTCCCGCGGGTCACGCTTGTCGGGATAGTTTCGGCGGATAATCTTCTGTTCATGAACGATTTTCGTTCGGGAGAGCAGACTTTTTCCGTTATAACACAGGTAGCGGGAAGAGCGGGAAGAGGAGATTTTCCCGGAAGAGCAATGATACAGACTTTTGATCCCGAAAATGAGATTTTCACGCTTTCCGCCATGCAGAACTACGAAAAATTTTACGAAAGCGAGATCGCCATGCGTAAAACTTTTGTTTTTCCACCATTCTGTGACATGGCGATGATAAGCCTTTCTTCGTCGGAAGAAACCGTTCTCGGAGATTTTTCCCGCAAGATTTCGGACGATATAAAGAAAACCCAAAGCGAAGATTTTCCCGATGTTCCGATAATGATGTTCGGACCGTTCGACGCGCCCGTATACAAGATCGGCGGAAAATTCAGAAAACATATAATGATAAAACACAAAAATACTTCCCGCTCACGCGAGCTTTTTTCGATGATATTAAAAAAATACGGAAAGCTCTCGCGCGGGAAAATAACAATATCGATAGATATAAACCCGACCTCCTCCATGTGAGCGTCGAAAAGGAGATTTTCAAAATGGCAAAACTTCACATTCTTCACGACAATGATCCCACACTCCGCAAAAAAAGCAGAGAAGTAGACGAGATAACCGCGAGAACAAAAACGCTTCTCGACGACATGCTCGAAACGATGAGAAAAGCCGACGGCGTAGGTCTTGCGGCTCCACAGGTAGGAGTCCTTCGCAGGATAGTCGTAATAGAAGTTGAAGAGGGAAACGTCATAGAGCTTATAAATCCGGTCATAATAGAAAAAAGCGGTTCGCAGACGGGATATGAAAGCTGCCTTTCCCTTCCGGGAAAAACAGGAATATGCACACGCCCGAATTTTGTACGCGTAAAGGCGCTCGACAGAAACGGCGTTGAGAGAATATACGAGGGAAAAGAGCTTCTTGCGCGCTGTTTCTGCCACGAGATAGACCATCTCGACGGCATTCTCTACCCCGACTGCGCCGAAAGAATGCTCACCCCGGAAGAATACAAAGATTACATGGAAAGCTAAGGCAAAACACACATTTCGCGCCGTTTTCTCTCCCGAAGAGAAAACAAAATTATAAATTTTGATTTTTTCCATGGTAATGCGCGGTGCGCTTTTTCCCTAAACATTTCATATGCATAAATAAAAAATGAAAGAAATTATAAAACGATGAAAATTCTTTTTATGGGAACTCCCGATTTTGCCGTAACGGCGCTTTCGGCGATCTTTTCAGAATATAAAAACGATCTTATCGGCGTTGTTACAAAAACAGACACGCCGAAAAACCGCGGCCATGTCATGCTTCCGCCTCCCGTAAAAGTTGCGGCAGAAAAAATGGGTATTCCCGTATTCCAGCCGCAAAATCTGAAAGAGGAAAATTTCGGTGAAACTTTAAGATCTCTTTCCCCCGATGTGATAATCGTCGCCGCATACGGAAAGCTTCTTCCGAAGTATGTTCTCGATTTTCCGACATACGGCTGTATAAACATTCACGCGTCCCTTCTTCCCGAATACCGCGGTGCCGCCCCGATAGCGCGCGCAATAATGGACGGCAAAAAAGAGCTTGGAATAACCATAATGTATATGGAAGAAGGACTCGACACGGGCGACATGATAATGTCCTCCTCTCTCACTTTTGAAAACAAAGAAAACAAGGGAGAGATAGAGCAAAAGCTTTCCGAGCTCGGTGCAGACATGATAGTCGAAACGCTCGGAAAACTTTATCGCGGAGAAAAGCTCGAAACAAAAAAGCAGGACGACGAAAAATCGAACTACGCCGCCAAAATAGAAAAATCCGACTGTGAAATAGATTTTTCAAGAAGCGCTACGGAAATAGAAAACCTCGTGCGCGCCCTTGCTCCCGCGCCGTATGCCTTTACGACTTTAAACGGAAAAAATATAAAAATAGCAAAAGTCCATGCCGAAAATGACGGAGCTCATACAGATTACGGCACTGTCACCGAAACAAACGCAAAAGGCGACGGCAAAATCAAAGTCGCCGCAAAAGACGGCTCCGTATTCATCGACAGGCTCATTCCCGAAGGAAAGAAAGAGATGTCCGCAGGCGATTTTGTCCGCGGCCGCGGAATAAACACGGGCGACATACTCGGCAAAAAGGAGAAAGAATGAACGCAAGAGAAGCGGCTTACTCCGCACTTTTAAGATATGAGAACAACGCCTCGTATTCAAATATAGAGCTTGACGGAACGATCAAAAAATACGGTCTTTCAGGGGTGGAAAAATCGTTTTTCACCGCGCTTTTCTACGGAGTTATCGAACGCACAATAACTCTCGATTACTATATATCGGCGCTCTCCGAAAGAAAAATAGAAGAGATAGACAAAAACATTCTCGTTACTCTCAGAATGGGTATGTACCAGCTGATCTATATGACAAAAGTCCCCGAAAGCGCCGCCGTAAACGAGAGCGTCACGCTTGCGCGCCGCTTTTATGCAAGAAAAAACAGCGAAAATTTTGTAAACGCCGTCTTGCGCACGTTTATAAGAGAAAAAGGCAAAATAAAGTTGCCCGATAAGCAAAAAGAGCCGATTAAATATCTCTCCGTAAAATATGCAATGCCCGAATGGATATGCGAAATATTCAAAAGAGATTACGGATATGCCCGCGCCGAAAAAATACTTGACAGCATGAACTCATCTCCGAATATAACTCTTCGTGTGAACACTCTGAAAACGACAAGAGAAGCGCTCCGCGAAAAGCTCGCGGCGGACGGAATAAAAACGGAATTTACCGAATTTTCAAAAAACGGGCTTCGCCTTTCAAGCTCCGTGCCGTACTCCTCCATATCAAAATACGAAGATGAATTTTTCGTACAGGACGAAGCGTCCCAGCTCTGCGTAGAAGCGCTTGACGCAAAAGCGGGAGAAAAAATTCTCGATGCGTGCGCCTGCCCCGGAGGAAAGAGCTTCGGAATCGCAATGCAAATGGAAAACGACGGTGAAATAATCTCCGCCGATCTTCATAAAAACAAGCTCTCTCTTATAGAAAAAGGAGCAGAAAGGCTCGGAATTTCCATTATCCGCACAAAGGAGAGAAACGCCGCCACCGCAGAAGAAGAAAGCGAAATATACGACAGAATATTACTTGATGTTCCTTGCTCCGGTCTTGGCGTTATTGCAAAAAAGCCGGATATAAGAAGGAAAAATGAATCCGATATAGAAAGACTTCCGGAAATTCAGAAAAACATACTCGAAAACAGCGCGGGGTTATTAAAAAAAGGCGGAACACTTGTATATTCCACCTGTACGATAAACAAACGCGAAAACGCGGATATAATAGACGCTTTTCTTAAAGAACATAAAGAATTTTCCCTCGAACCGTTCGCGCTCTCCTCTCTTTCTTTCGACGGGAAAGCGGAATTTTTACCCGACGAAAGAGAAACAGACGGATTTTTCATCGCAAAACTAAAAAAGGCGAAATAAACATATGGACACAATGACAAAAGTAGATGTATTAAGTCTTTCCCCCGACGAACTGTCTTCCTTTATAGTATCTCTCGGAGAAAAAAGGTACAGAGCAGACCAGATATACACGTTTCTCATGCGCGGCGCGGGCGATTTTTCGGAGATTTCCAACATACCGAAAGCTCTCATAGAAAAACTGAAAGAATATGCGTTTCTGCCCGCGGTAAAACAGGTTGACAAGCGCCTTTCCCGCGACGGAACGGCAAAATACCTCTACGAGCTTTACGACGGAGAGGTAATAGAGAGCGTCATAATGAGATACCGCCACGGAAATACGATATGTATCTCCTCAGAGGCGGGCTGTCCTATGGGGTGCGCATTCTGCGCCTCCACGCTTAGCGGTCTTTCAAGAAAACTCCTGCCCTCGGAAATGCTCTCGCAGGTCATAATGACGGCAAAGGACATAGGCGAGCGAATAGACGGCATAGTTCTTATGGGAATAGGAGAGCCGCTCGACAACTACGACAACGTGATAAAATTTCTCAGGCTTGTAAACGAAGAAAAAGGACTTAATATCGGATTCCGCCACATTTCGCTTTCCACCTGCGGAATCGTACCGAAGATATACGACCTTGCAAAAGAAGAGCTGCCGATAACGCTTTCGATATCTCTTCACGCCTCCGACGACGCTACGCGCTCTTCCCTCATGCCGGTAAACAAAAAATGGGGGATTGCGAAGCTTCTGCCTGCGTGTGCAGACTATTTTGCCGCGACGGGAAGAAGGATATCATTCGAATATACGCTCATAAGAGGCAAGAACGACAACGAAGAAGCGGCAACGGCGCTTGCGCATGTACTTAAAAAATATTGCCCGAATATGCCGATACACGTAAATCTGATTCCCGTAAACAATGTCGAAGAACGCGGATTTTCTCCGAGCTCTCCCGACGGAATAAAAAAATTCGTCGCAACACTTGAAAAAAATCACATCGTCGCGACGGTAAGACGACACCTCGGTTCTGATATAGACGCGTCCTGCGGACAGCTCAGAGCCAAAAGAATAAAAGAAAACTGAAAGAACATATCTTTCGAGAAAGGAAAAGACATATGCTGCTGTACTGCGGAAAAAGCGATATAGGCATGAAGCGCAAGATAA
>ULQL01057844.1_pt1 | contig 14741 bp, 15 predicted proteins | sample 1954411 | NCBI WGS metagenome assembly ULQL01 (sample SAMEA4835654, study PRJEB28245) | human gut metagenome | biome: gut microbiome; material: fecal sample | place: Denmark | collected 2008 | reverse complement strand
TCACGAAAAGTCTTACTACGTGTGAGCCGATGAAACCAGCACCACCTGTTATTATTATATTATGCATATATATATTTTAATTATAGGGAACCCTCATCCAGGCGGTCCCATCCCGCAAAATATGGCGAGACCTCTGACGGTCCGACAACCTTAGAGCGTAGCGGTTCCGAGCACGCCAAAAGTGTGCGGTTACATCCCCGCTTCCTGAGGAAGAGGGGCTTGGGGAGAAAGTGGAGCTCCCTTTGGAAAGGGAGACGGAGGGATTCGAAAAATATTTAATACTCAAGATTCTTTGTCAAAGAAGCTTCATTCTCTTCAAGAATGGAAAGCAGATACTTGCCATAGTCATTCTTCAACATTGGCTGAGCATTCTTACGCAACGTATCACTATCTATCCATCCTTGGCGATAAGCAATACCTTCCAAGCAAGCAACCTTCAAGCCCTGGCGCTTCTCTAAGACTTCGATAAAGGTAGATGCCTCCGAAAGAGAATCATGGGTTCCGGTATCAAGCCAGGCAAATCCTCTTGCCATGGTCTGCACCTTCAGCTGCTTATCCTTCAGAAACTCCTGGTTTACTGTAGTGATTTCCAACTCGCCACGAGCAGAAGGCTTGATATGCTTAGCCACTTCCACCACCTTATTAGGATAGAAGTATAAGCCCACTACAGCATAGTTGCTCTTTGGATGCTCAGGCTTCTCTTCGATACTCAGGCAATTGCCTTGCTCATCAAACTCTGCCACGCCATATCGTTCAGGATCGCTTACTCGATAACCAAATACAGTAGCTTTGTTATTCTGCTCTGCATCTACTACAGCCTGATGCAACATCTGGTTCAAACCAGCACCATAGAAGATGTTATCTCCCAAAACAAGGCAAGCAGAATCATTACCAATGAACTTCTCACCGATTATGAAGGCCTGTGCCAAGCCATCAGGTGAAGGTTGCTCAGCATACTCAAATTTCACACCCAGTTGACTACCATCACCTAAGAGTCGCTTGAAACCAGGCAAGTCGAATGGTGTTGAGATAATCAGTATCTCACGGATACCAGCCAACATCAATACCGAGATAGGATAATATATCATCGGTTTATCGAAGATAGGAATCAGCTGCTTGCTGATACCCTTTGTGATAGGATACAAACGTGTACCGCTGCCACCTGCTAATACGATTCCTTTCATGAAATACTAAACTATAATTTATTTAGATAAAATTTCATCATTCTCATTGCTTCGCTGTGAGAATCAAATCCATTCTTCTTTACCTCTTCTGCATAGCTTCTTCGCTTGCTAAGATTTGCATTCACCACATTGATAATAGTACCAGCCCAAACTTCAGGCGATTCATTTAATCCTATGTAGTGTGCCAACTCTGAAGCTGTAGTCTCTTCTGTTATATTCTTAGAGAAGAAGATTGGTAAACCGGCACATTGAGCTTCTATGCCAACAACAGGCATACCCTCATACAAACTTGGTAGCAAGAATGCATCAAAAGCATTATAAAATTGCTTGATGTCATCACGACGACCTAAATCCTCTACTCTATCTTGCAATCCATATTCTTTTATCTTTTCATGCATTGCCTTTTCTAATTCGCCAAAGCCAATCATGACAAGTTTAGCTTTAGGCTGTTTTTTAGCAATCGCATTGAATATATCAATCAGGAAAAGAGGATTCTTCTGATCAACATATCGTCCGATAAAGCCATAAATCACCTTGTCTTCCCATCCAAACTTCTTTCTGGTTTCATCTCTAAGAACCTTATCGAAAGCATTGGCATCAGCATTGATTACAGTCTTGAATATTGTAATATCACCTTTATCATAGGTTTTCTTACCAAATTGCCAAACACCACAATCTATAGAATTTGCCATGTAGTAATTAGCAAACCAATGAGAGAAAGGACGAAGAGCCAGTTTTACTATAGTTTTCTTCTCATTCTTGTCACCTTTAGATATACTCTCAGAAATTCTAACCTTTACTCCAGCTAGCCAACCCAAGAACATAGGAAATACATTCAAAGTATTATCAAAGGCATGCATGATTTCATATTTATTGTCCTTCAATATTTTATAAGTCTCTCTCATATGCGCTCCAATATGCTTGTAAGGAGCAACCTTATAAACCCTGCCACCTAAAGAAATAATTTCTTCCTCAGGAATACCATTTGAATCAGAATCACAGATAAAGTCAAACTGGATCTGGGTTCTATCAATATGTCGGTAATACTCCATAATAAGATTTCGTTTTCCGCCAGAATGGAGTACACCTGCAATAATTGCAATTCTCTTCATAACCAATAACTATTTTACAGATTCATTATAAAAAGTAGAGATACCATTCAACATAGGAGTCAACTCAACTTGTGCCAAACGTTGCATCTTTTCAGTATCCAAAACCATGTTAGACACATCCATAGGGCGGGCATTCTCATAGACAATCTTAAAATCCTTCTTTGTGATAATCTTCAAGAAAGCAAGAATATCATTCACAGAATAACCTCTGCCACTGCCCAAGTTTACGGTCTCGTTGTAGACATCCTTATCTATCAACTGATAGAATACCTTTGCCAAATCATCAATATAGATATAATCACGGATTGCCGAGCCATCACCCCAAACCTCTACAGGTTTATCCTCCAAGATCTTACCAATTGCTACAGCCACCAATCCTTGCTTACCATGTAAATTTTGACCATGACCATATGGATTAGATGGCCGAACAATTAAGTACTTCAACTTTTCTGTACGATTCTTAAAAAGAATACTATTCTCCATCATTTGCTTTGACCAGCCATAGTAAGAAATAGGTGCCATTTCATCTGTCTCAACAAATGGTAGCATCGTTGAACGATTACCATATATAGTACCACCTGAAGAGAAATACACAAACTTGATATTCTCCTTAGCACAAATCTCCATCAATTTGATGGAAGGAAATATCATGTTCTTAAACTCATTGTTGAAATCATCATATCCACTACCAGGTATCAGTGTAGACACAAGATGAACCACAATATCTATCTTGTTGCCTATCAAAATCTTTTCAACCTTGTCGATATTACCCAAAGCCTCTCGGTAAATCTTTACATTAAGGCCATCAAGTCTCGACACATTGGCAAACTCTGGTTCTACAACAAAAACATTATATTTTTCGTTTGTCAAAAACTGCTTGACCAAACTGGAGCCAATAAATCCTGCTCCTCCTATAAAAAGTATATTCATATTATTTCACATTACTATTAAATCTCAACATAAAGATATCCAACTGCATAATATCAGTGAATTCAAAAATCCTTTCGTTTCCACGTGCTGGCAGTAACATCGTTTTAGCTTCTTCTCGTAAAAAGTTATACCCATTTACCTGAAAAGCAATAGGTAAAACCTCTATATAAAAAGCTGATTGCCCATCCAAAAGCGATATAATCCAGATTTCATCATCTCATCAATTACATTCTCGTTCATGGGAAGTTCAAGTCGTTGCTCTTCACCAGGGCACAATATGATATTATTGAAAACATAAAATACATGCGGATTACCAATATTAAAGCGAGCAAATTGGCGAACCATTTCAAACATTGGATGGTTACCATTTCCTATTACTTGATGGTATTTTTGCAAGAACACTTCATAGAGAGATCTTTTGAATTGCCTGGTTATTGCTCTAGAATTAAAATTACTCCTAACCTTTATAGTACGCTTGGAATGATAATAATTGAAGAAGACAGAACTAAATTTCTTATGAGTATCCTCATCTAAATTATGACCAAATATCCAAAAAGCATTGAAAATCTCCTTAAACGCTAAGTCGCATGAAGGAACACCTCGTGTTGCTTTTCCAAAATAATGATTGCAATCATCACAAACATCAAATCCAATATCATCGCTACCTAGGTTATGCGGAACGATATGAGGAGCAGCCCTAAAGCTTACCTCTGGTTCTGTTTTGCCACACCAAATACATTGGCAAGTTTTTACGTACCTCATACCGATTCCTTTCCGCCTTTAACAGCTTCATTCAACCACAATGCTAAATTCATGTCATCATTCATCTTCAAAAGAATGATAACAAATATCATCAAAAAATAATAATATGCGTTTTTATGTTCTTCTTCCGAATCCAGACAAGACATTGCTCCATGAGAATATTTATTTCTCAGTACTTTTTCGGTCTTCAGCAATTGTAACCCATTTCCAAGGTCGTTCTTCGAATAATATTTAACTCTTTCCATTAGCTTATTTATTAGGCAAAATAGCGAGATTAGATAATGATTTACTTATACTATCGCACATTGCTGATACTGTCAAAGCTTCATGTTCCCCTTCTAATTGCTGAATTTTAAACATTACAATTCCCCATAAGAAGTACGTATATATAAGCAAGAAATAATATTCATAGTAAGTGGCCAAGTCTGCCAAACTACTTTTCAAAGGAGAATAATAATCGCCATGAAATCTCTCGCATCTGCTGGAATATATTACACAACTTACATAAAGTTCAACGCGCTTTTCTAACTCTAATGGTTTCAATACCTTTCCTTCAATATTCACTTCTTTCCCACGAAGTATCAGCAACAGGAGCTGTGCTGCATTTCGTTGATTTAAAGCATTCATTCTACCATCTGCACCTATATATTTATTCCTAATAGCCTCAACTACATCACATCCAAGTATTTCATTTGCTCGTTTTCTTACAAATTCTACTTGTGGAGATACAGACAAATCCATTCTAAAATAGAGTCTAGCAACCAAATAACGTAAAGAAACCACCGATGTTTTTTCAATAATGCTTTCAAATAATTCCTTTATGCAAGGTTCATGATTAGCTAAAGGAGCTATTATATCGGTACATGTCTTGTTTAAAACATCCTCAAAACTCCTTTTTGCAGTATATCCCCAACTATTTTGTGACATAAATTTCATTGAAATTTCTAAGGCACGCCAAATAATATCAAAAGCAATATCTGGACTGAAGGGCAAGACTTCATACATATCAAGTGTTGATGAAAAGATTTTTGCTAGAGCATGACTACGAGTAAATAAAGCAAAGGTCTTATCTTCGTCCCAATGCATAGGAACTAATAATTGCTCTAACTTGCAATCACTAAGTTTTTGCCCAAACTTTTCAACAGACTCCAATTCCAAAATTTTAATTTTAGGCCATTGATTATTGAAATCAATTTGCCTTTTTAATGTAATTTCATGTATATCCATAATTATCGTTTTAACTTTTCAATTAATAGTACAAATTCCATAATGTGCAGGAGATTAATTATTGTAAGATAACACAAATCAACAAGTTGAACATCATAATGTTCATCTAAGTTATTTTGCTTGTAATAAAACTGAACATTCTGAGTGTCGTCTACTAAACTGTATCTTCGATGTCCAATTCCATTTCTTATCTTCGTATTAAATCCTCCAGCTAAGAAGTTAACTATTTCTGGATAATCCTGTAATTTATCAATCTTTAATCCATCTGGTAATTCATAGAACTCTTTTACTGTTTCAATGCCTTTCATCCCCCCATCTTTATTTGGAAATACATCTGCATGATCAGTTAGTCTATGATTAGAAAGAGAAACTATCAAAGGCAATAATTCTTTTATCAGATTAAATGAAATATCATAATCCGTAATAGCTTCGTCCAAACTAATTGTATAAACATTCATAGGAGGATTATGGCTTTCTTTAAAATCACCAACAGTACAATAGAATAAGCTAGGTATGTACTTTTCAAACTTAGCAACCATGTTAGCAATAAAATCAAAAGAACTATTTTGCCATTGATTATAATTAACGATATTTGTAGCCATAGCGTATGGTGCTTTCAAACTATCCATGTGCGCTATGTCCAAAGTTTCCAATAAAAATGGAGTAACAATACCTTCAACATACTTATCTGGTGCTAAATTTTTATAAGTACATTCCAAAAGTTCTAATAGATTTTTCCTACAGATTTTAATATCGGTAATCGGTGTGAACCTTTTGCCTAAATCGAAAATCTTTGCTATTTTTTTTGAATATGCAGCAACATTGCCCTTTCGATAAATCGGTAGTACATCTTTAAAGACAGTACGAAATGGGTAAATATGTTTCAGAAACAAATTTCCCCTATAATTTTGACCAACAATATTTTCCGGAAGGTAATGCATCCCGAGTTCCATAAATGGAGTAAAACCTATTTGCTCTGATGGTCTCATATAAAGCCCAGTTGCTACAGGCAAAAAAGCAGAATAATAAAAATCATATTCCGTTTTTGTGTCTTCAGCAACCTTATAATCTCTAGGCAGTATACCGTTTTTCCCGGTATATCGAAATTCTAAGATATTACCACATTTAGGACATATTACACTTACAGGATATTCATAGCTATACAAGCTATTATCTGCTTGGATTTTAAGCCTAATAACCGTCCCACACATATCACATTGAAAAGGAACACCAAATACCATATTATTATTTTTTTTTAATATTATCCATAAACATAAATATTTTACAAGACTTATCCTATCAAAAGATTACATATACTGCTCTCTACATTATACAACACCTTTTTGATATTAGCTATACTTTCAGGTACAACATTTCTACGATTTCCTACAATGCCTTTTGTCACCAAGTTATGTATGGCATCATATTTTATCATATATATATCATCTTGTATTCGCAAGTAAAAGAACCTTTCCTCATTAACTGCACAATAGAAAGGCATTGCAAGCTCTGCTAATTGCAAATCAGTAAATCCATGGATCATAGCCTCCATGATAGATCTTATGGACTTATCTGGCATAAAAAAACGATAACAAATAAGTATTCTTACCCAAGTACTATCAGTTGGTATAGAATATTCACCATTCAACCATTTTTTACGAAACAGCGAATTGATGTCTAAATCAAGGAACTCTTTACATCTTCTAACAGAAGAGTTATCAAGTGCAAGCTGGAATGAAATTCTATCTTTCGGATTACTAGAAAGTTTTTGGTCTAAACTAAAAACTTCTTCCGTTTTGCAAATATCAAGAATCTTTTGCCTAACTTGCCTATGCGCCTCTTCTTTTATAGAATACGAATAGGGCAAAGTGTTTAGAAACTTATTCATATAGCCTTCATAATTCGCCTCTTTACCATAGAAATGGTGAAAGAGATGCTTGGCTATTTCGTAATCCATCACAAGGATTATTTTATCAAAGCCGAACTTGTTACCATTAGGAACCTCCGAATAATAGGGATTATCTACCTGAGAGGATAAGACATTCATGATGCGGAACAGATGAGCAGGATCTATTCTGTCCAAATCTTCAATAATCAAAACGGACTTTGCAGACATCAGCTTTAAAGACTTTTGGATAAGATAAGTAAAAGCATCACATTCGCTGATACTACCCGACTTTCCATAAAATCCATTGAGGTAATCATCTACTACATGAAGAACATCTTGCTCCTTATATTTTTTACGAATCGTAGAAGCAAGACCTTTCAAACCTTCATATACATCTTTTATTCCTTCAACTGGTATGATAGAAGCTACAAAGTCTGCCAGCTTTATCAAAGACTCACCATTACATACCGCATCGAATATCTTATCATACCCCTCTTTAAAGTCATAGATACGATTATCCTTTATGAGTTGAAACAGGATATCACGCTTGATATACTCAATAACATCCCGATTCTCCTCAACCACGTAGTTTACTGGATGGAGAGTGATGAAGTAATACTCATTCTTCCTTTCATCATAACTCTTCATGAACTCTTTCAGAAAGTAAGACTTACCATCTCCAAATCTGGCAGAGAAAATGATTCTATTCTCTTGCTCAAAAACTTGCTTGAAGTCCTGAATATTTTGTGAAATATCAATTGTATCCATACATTTTTATCGTAACCATCTATTTTTCCACACACCCTCTGAATCACCTTTATTTAAAGGCGATTCACGAGATGTTAAAAATAAAAAAGGACTAGATTTAACATTTATTTTTGTATAATGCAAGGCAAAATCGCCACTTTTTCTACATCGCTACATGGTTTGGCAGTAAGACAACTAACCAGCTCCTTGATGTACCACCCAGGAGATAACTTGTTCATGTTACAGCTTTCTATGATAGAAAACATAAAGGCAGAAGCGATAATAACGAAGTACATTAGGATAAACATAATCACTGTCATCACAAAATTGTTTGAGAGAACGACCACGACCATACATCTCATACTCACGGATGATGGCTGCGTAATCGACTTTTGTTTTCTTTGTCTTATTTTCCATTTGCTACCTTTATTTTAATCGGCAGCAAAGGTAATACTTATTCTTTAGTGGGCAATGTGGAGAAATAGATGGTTACTTCAATACCCAGGCCGCACCCATTTCATTGAGCGAAACAGTCAAACTTAAAATTTCCATATGTAAACGTCACAAAACGCCTCACGACAGATAACCGCCTGAGAAATCAGGTGTTACGGGTCGTGTGGTCACTTTGCAAAAACTGAGTTTTAATTATTTTCATAAACACATACGAGTTTATAATAATTCATCCATTCTCTTTTTCATGACCTCAGCGCTTTGCTGCCATGAAAAACGCAAAACATTAGCATAACCTTTTGATACTAGAGATTTTGAGAATTGTAATGAATTGTAAATTGAAACAATAGCATGTGTAAACTCATCAACAGATAGAGGATTGCACAAAATAGCTGAATCATCTAAAACTTCTGGTAAAGAACTACTATTCGATGAAATTACAGGGCAACCACAAGCTTCTGCTTCTAACACTGGAATACCAAAACCTTCATAAAGAGATGGAAAGATAAAAGCTTGAGCATTACTATAATATCGAATTAAATCTCTATCGGAAATCCTCCCTAAGAATTTTATATTGGGATTATTTGTATATTTAGAAAAATCAAGAGTTTTAAAACTCGAGGAACTTAAATCACCCACAATATACATTTTAATATTTGGTAAACAATCCTGTGCTTTTAGAAAAGCCTCAAGAGCTACAATGAAGTTTTTATTTTCTTTTACCGATGATACTGCAAATATATAATTATCAGATCTTAAATTTTCATCTAAAATAGGTTTGAACGCTGTATCTACGGCATTATAAACGACATCCATTCTTTCCTTCGGATAACCATAATAGTCAGATATTTCGTCAACTGAAAATTTGCTCACACTAAAAACAAATCGAGCATGCTTCAATATAACGGGTATCATCAATCCATATGCCAGTCTAAATTTCCAAGAAAAAGTATTTGGGAAACGCTTAAACGTTATATCATGTAACGTTACGACAAGATTTTTATATAACAATGGAGCAGTATTGCCAAGACAAAGAAGCAAAGGTTTGCCATGAGAACAAAGGTAATAAAGCAAATCAATTTGTTCCCAAGCATGTCCTTTTCGCTTACCGATTATTTTTGCCTTCAATTTATTCGCTATATCTGCATGAATTACATTTTGCGGAGATACAAAAACTATAGAATCGCCATAGAGTTGCTTCAATTGCAAACTCATTTCTATTGCAAAGCGTTGTACACCAGTCAACCTTTGAGTTAGAAAACGAGCGTTTACAACGATATAATAATTATTATTAGGAGTATTAATGTTCATATATTAAGAGTATTAATGTTCATATCCACATAAATAAAACGCTTTTTCGGGACTAATATTACCACTATTCCATACATAGTGATTTAATGCATCATCTGACATTGGCCGTATAAAGATGAAAGCCTTATATGCTATAGATGCCCATACTATTACAACTACTATTGCCATTGATTTTATAAACCTTTGTTTATATAAAAACCAAGAGCACAGATATAAAAAGGAAAAATCATAAAATGTTGCAATTCGGGCAACAATTTCCATACCCGAACTGAAACTTCTAAGTATAACACAAAACGTCAATACATTATAAAAAAAAGAAGCATTAGGTATTATTGTTCTATTTTTATATGTATACAATAGAGATGCATAAAAAGGCACCATAGTGGCAATATAAACAATATTAGCTTTTCTATCAAAACCTTCCAATCCTCCAGTAGAAGCAAACCAAGAATCCGCATTAGCAAAATAACCAGAATATCGTTCTAAAGAAGAAAATACTGACAATAAGCCAAACAAATTAGCGAGAGACGCGACATTGAAAAATAAAATAAAAAATACTGATATTAGAACTACATATTTGGGCCTTAAAAACATATTCTTTTTGAATACGTAGAAAAATAAACAAGGCAACATAAGGACTCCCGTAATTGTATGAAATAAAGAAGCTGCAATAAAAAGCAATATTGATTTTAAAAAACATCCATCTAACAAATATCTAAGTCCTATTAAAGCAATAGAAAATCCCATATACCATCTTACCATATTCATAGCAGCTGGTGCAATCCAAATGATAGATAGAGGAAGAAACAAATATAAAAGTTGCCTATATGGTTTTGCAAATTTAAAGAAAGAATAAATCAGCAAAAACGAACAAAGGCTTATTGCAACATAATAGGGAAAACCCAACCTAGCCATTGTCCCCCATAAGAGTTCAAATAGATATTCAATCTCCGTAGTATTAGTTCTTGTCCCTAATGAATTATAGACATTATAATAAGCGCACCAATCAATATGTCGCCCCCAACGTAAACCTTCTTCAAAAGTAAATACTAAAATTGGAACCGTAGCAAGCTTCCAATAATCCTTTTCTTTTTTATAAGATGCTTTTTTGCAATACCAATAACTTATTAATATCACAAGAATATGTAAAACAATATACTGTATATAAAACATAGTTACTTATTCAATTTATACCTGAAGAACAACAATATTTGTTTCCTTAAAGGATCAAATAACAATAGTACCATCATAAATACTATAGCCCGAAAAGAAGTAGGTCTATAATATTTTAAAATATCTTTTCTATTTACTATTTTTAAAACATCTTCTTTCTCTACATCAGATTCATTTCTGAAAAAAGAAGATCTAATTGCTTTTGTTTTTATATATTGTATAAGATGTCTAGTTCGACGAAAGTTACCGTTTTTTAGACCATTACTTTGAATCAAACAATTTAATTCATCAGTAATTCTGGAAGATGAATATAAAAAGTCCTGATATTTTGCCATATTTTTAGATAATGAACCTGTTGACTCAATTCTATAATAATAGCGTGAAGAGAGTATTCTTATATTTTTGATCCTTCGTATATATTCAAAATAGAACAAAGTATCTTCATGATTGCTTATCTGCTCATCAAATAAAATTTTATTCTCTTTTACTACAGCAGAATTAAAGAATTTACCCCAAGGAGTTCCATAAACCAATAGCTTATCAATTATTCGCTCATTTCCAGCCTTCAACTTACATATTCCTTCCTTATATAAATAGGGCCAAGGCTTTATTTTTCCATTTTCTACTTTATCAGCCTGGATAATATACAGAGTGGAAGGTTCTAAATTCTGCGATGCGAAATCCTTCAAATAATCAGGTGTAATCCAATCATCACAGTCTATAAAAGTAATCCAGCCTCCCTTAGCTACGTTAATGCCATAATTTCTAGCATGACTTACTCCACCATTGGATATATGATAAGTAATCACTCGTGAATCAGATTCAGCATAAGCGTCACAGATTTGCGATGACGTATCAGTACTACCGTCATCAACCAATATCAATTCAAAATGTGTATATGTCTGTGCTAGAATACTATCCAGACATACTTTTAGGTACTTTTCTCCATTGTATATGGGAATTATGATGGAGATTAAAGGTGACAAGTTATAATTCATATCGTTCTCCAACTTTTTTTAATTTACGTTTTTCCATAATCATTTCGTAACTCCCTGAAGATAAAACCAATTGCAGTATTCTTTTAACTATACTTACAAATGAGAGCTTCATAAGTTTTGGTATAGCGTTGCTTTCATTAATCCTACAATATTCTTTTATTAATCGATCGGGATACTGTGACGATAATCCTTCTACGTTATCAAAAATAGAAATTGGCACGCTTATATCTTTAAAGCGTCCACCATTCTTGTATATTGTGTAAAACTGATTATAATCAGCAGCTATTTTATAGTCGGTATTATAGATGTTTGACATTGCAGCATTTTTGGATATAAAACAAGACTGGTGACAAAAAGGCAATCTTGTTTTTAAAGTATCAACAGGTTCATGTTTGGACCAATAAGCTCCTGTACTAAGTATCTTTATTGTATCGCCATAAATAACATCACAAGAATATTGCTTAGCTTTAAAAACTTCGGATAACGTAGTATTCTTCACGAACAAATCTCCCGCATTCATAAAGTTTATCCACTCCCCAGTCGCTGCCTTGATTCCTTTATTCATTGCATCATAGATGCCCTTATCTGGTTCACTCACTATTACATCAATTTTGTCTTTATACTTATTGACTATATCCATCGTACCATCCTTCGAGCCACCATCAATGATGAGGTACTCAATGTTTGGATACGTTTGATTAATGACAGAGAGAATCGTTTTCTCTATGTCGTTGACGGCATTGTAACATACCGTCACTACTGAAATTTTTGGTTGTATCATTTTATTTATCTATTTATTTATTCTATCTTCATAAGAGTCCCATATAAATCGTACAATTGTCATACTCGTTCCAACTGCCAATTGAGCATGACGTTCCTGCAAACCTACATATCGAGAGTCCTTACCATGACCTGTGCCATAATTATTGCGAAGTTCTGCCAAGTTTTGTAATATAGCTTTCAAATTTCCCAATATAGCCTTTATCGCCTTAGCATCGGGTATGTTATCAGGAATTTGCTTTGGTGTAATCCTTATAAACCTAAGCGTTTCATCTAACAATTGATTTAAGTTCCACTTTGTATCAATTGCTATATCGTTATCTAACAAGATTGTTTTGCAACAACTTTCCACCAGTTCCTTAGCCTTTCCAATAGCATCTGTAGGATTATCATGCTGGAGTTTCAGCATTTGCTCCAATTCTTGTGATATATAATCATTTGAGAAGCGCTTTGCCAGATTCTCCTTAGTCACTTCCACTAAAACATTTGCACCTTGCTCTCTTTCTAGTATTTTCTTACACTGTTTATAAATACGTTCGTATGCTCCACCTGATGTTGTCTCGTTCTCAAAAGCATATACAGAGGTTTCGTAGTGCAACATCAAATCAGCAAACAGCTTAATAACATTACTTTCTGGAGCTTCCGCTATATAAGCCATTAACGACTTACCTTTTGAAAGATGATATTTGGAGCACAACTGCACCCCAATACTAGAAAGAGTAAAAGCATCAAAATCTGCTGTTGAAAAATCAAGTACATAACCACAACGATTAAACAACTGTGCAAACAATCCTTTTTCAATTTGTGAAATCATACTCTATCATTAAAATTTTAAACTACAATATAAGAGCTTTATACTAATCGTTTTTTATCCCCCTTGCATCTTCCAATCCCCCACATCGCTTATCACCGCCCCGAAGTCGTAGCCGGCCACGGAGAGCATCTTTTCGCGGACAATCTTCTCCATGCCCCCCTCAAAGGGATGGAGGGTGACACCGGAATAACAGTCGCAGAAACATTGCTCCAATATATCCAGTATGCGACACATCTGAAGAATGCGCTCCCAGACAGAAGAGGTATTGAGGAGAAGGATGCGGATAGCGGCGTACAGCTGCATCACTGACACCGACTCGTGGTGACGGAAATGATGCTGCGCCCTGCTGCTGAGATGATTCTTCTCTAAATATCTTGCACTATAAACTTGATGACCTAAGCCATCCACTGCCAACAGGCGGTTCCCAATCTTGATGATGAGCTGGACTGGAACATAATCATTCTGGTTACTCATGAATTCAAACGTTATTTATGTTTAAAACTCGTTCCCTAGCAAGGAAACAAATGCGATGATATGTCACCGACTTTTTATAATTTTGCCAGCGTTAGACAAAAACAACGATGAATTCGTGAAAACAACTAACAATATTTTATTTATTAATTTAACATAGGAAATGCAATTATGAACATTAACATTTTCAATGGCTACCAGTCTACAGTGCCTGCTGTCATCAAGTTCCAGCAAATGGTGGACATCATCAGGGGCGACAAGCAGCTCGCCGAACTGACGAAGCGTTACCGCATCACGCACCAGAGGGAGTACAAGAGCCAGTGCTACTGTTTCTCCGTGACCTGCGTCTTCCAGGGAGGCAAGGCGAAGAAGGACATCATCGAGGTGACGGGCGTCGGATTTTCTGACTTCGACCATGTGCCAAAGGAGAAACTAGCCGAACTCTGCGCCAAGCTGAGAGAGGACAGACACACTTTGTTCTTCCACATCACCGCTTCGGGCGAGGGACTGCGCGTGCTCTATCGCTATGAGATGAAACTGGGAATGACGCTGGAGGAGCAGATGAAGTTCTATCCCACAGCCTTCCGTCATGGCAACCAGTATTTCTCCGACCTGCTGGGTGAGGAGTACGACGAGCATTGCTGTAACTTGGGCAGACTGATGGGTGCCGCCTACGACCCTGATGCCTTCTTCCGTCCCGATGCCGAACCTTTCAGCTACGACTGGCTGGTGGCACGACAGCAGGAGAAGACCTTGCAGGACAATGCCACGGCCCGATTGCGACGGGAGGTGAAGAAGATTGACCGTCTCTACGAAGACAAGCTTGCCAAGGAACTGGAACATGAGATGAAGACTTATGTGGCGGGCAGCAAGAATGAGTATGTATCGTGCCTC